>ENA-UOTZ01001389-UOTZ01001389.1-compost-metagenome-genome-assembly--contig:-NODE-1389-length-16724-cov-16.460383_pt1 | contig 16724 bp, 19 predicted proteins | sample MGYA00238144_ERZ746983 | MGnify/ENA primary metagenome ERZ746983 (study PRJEB28759, sample SAMN06268863) | compost metagenome | isolation source: single cell | place: USA: California, Emeryville, Joint...
AATGATGTGTAGAAAAGGCTACGTACTTTTTTTGAGAAAGACTCTTAAAAAACTGATAGTTACTGCCTATTTGAAATAAATGGTGATTAAGTTTTAGAATAAGAGAGTAAAGTTGTTTGGCCTCGTTTTACGAGCATGTGCCTTGGATAAGAAAGCATCACAGATCTCAACATCAGAGGTGCTTTATTCGTATAGCTCTTGGAGAAAATTATATCTGTTGCAACTCCAATAATCATCATCTTTAATATGTATTAATGTTTAACGCTACTAACAGGCCCAAAGACAGAGTAACTCAAGCCTGAGATTGCCTGTTGGAGAAATCCGTGACATATCTTCCCTCATTTTATGAAATTCACTAAAGAAACCCTCAGGTATAGTTGTTTGTTGAATTCTTAAACTTATTATGTCTAAGCTTTCTACCTTCAGCCAAAGTAGCCGGCTATTTTGTATTTCGTTCATTAACCTTACTGATAGAAAGGAAGAGAAGCCGTCATCAAAGACTCTCAGCTATTCAGAGCATGAAAATAATCATACTGGTCTCATTCAAAATAAAATAAAAAAATTTTGTTAATTGAAATTCGCACTATTTATACTCTGACTCTCCAATCATTTGACGATTCGAGCTTAAAAGTCCTGACCAGAATTATTTTTATGAATCGTCCTACAATTGGCTAGTCTCACTATTTAAACGCTTGCATTCAAATTATAATCATAATCTCAGAGAAGTTACTTCTCGCCCCTTTTAGGATCTCACTCCTATTTTCTTAAGTTAATTTAGCTGAACTCTTCCATGGAGTACCCTATGGACGTCTTTCTCTCAGGAAGGAAGAGAATCTCTGGATCTAAATATTCCGAGAACACCAAGACCCAATCAAGACAATGGACTCACAAGAAATATACAAGCAGACTGGAAATGCTCAGACAAGAAATAAAGTTCCTCGAAGATGACGGAGTTCGTGATTATTTCATGTCTGAAGAAAGTGAGTCGAAAATCAAAGAGAAGTGCTATGCCTATCAGACTTATAAGAAAATGGCTGAAGAGGTGATAAAACCACCGCAGGAAACTTCGTCAAAGAAACCCAAGTATGAACCCAAGCATTCTAAAATGCGTAGACACCAACGAAGTCTAAGAAGCGCAAAAAAGAGAGGCCATTTCGAAGATTACTAAGGAATTAGCTTTTCTGAGTCTGGTTTATTCTTGTATCTGCAATTCTTTTTGAATAACAATGTATATGTAGAATATAGGTTGTGTGATATTTTATTAAAGGCTCCAAGCCACACCACAACAAAAAAGCGGTCTTGATAACGTTACCAGCGAGTTAGTTTTTGCAGCACCAACTATCCTTAAGATAAATATTGTAAAGCAGGATCAACCTCTATAAGAGAAGGGGATTTATTGCTTAGTTGGATTAGCATGGAATTCATTTTTGTTTATTCGAAATGAAATAAAAACACTTTGGTGTAATTGCTCCAATTCTATCTTCTGATATTAACTTAAAGTTCTATTGCCCCAAAACTTATTCAAGAAAATTGAGTATGAATGCATTCTAATAATCTAATAATCTTTCTTTCTTTTTTTAAAGATCAGCTACTCAATTCAATACGATGTGTGATATAATAATTCGATATATTTATAAAGAGAAATATAACTCAAATTTGCTAATTTTCAAGAGGCCGGAAAGAGAATTCACCTATTTTCATTCAAAATTAGCCACATTTCGTTCAAAAGAAACTCTTTACCGCTAATATGACCATAGTTCTTTCCATAGAAATGAACTGGAATCGAGAACTGGAACTGTTTGTCATAATTCCACGTTTCTACATATTTCAACGTCAGAGATGCTTGCCCTAGTAAATAAATAAATTTAACAAACAACGAGCTTTCATATTGAATCTCACCAATTAATACATCTGCTTTGTTCTCGCTTTTAGTGTAAACCACAAGATCGAGGAACTGGTTCTTCAGATAGTTGACATCAGCAACAACGCAATGTACGCTTGGGATTTTATCGCTGTTCCAAATCAGCAAATCCGTGAAGCTCAATGGCGCAGTGTTCGGATAATTATTCAAAAATTTGCCAAAGAACGCGATGTAAACCTCCATAGGGAAAACATACTCTGGCGCGAACTCTCCCAGTTCAGAGGTTTTTTCGAAATCGTAGTTGAGTACCAGTTTATTGAATACAATCTCGCCAAGAGGCACCACTGGACGTGCATGGAGCGCAGGGAAAAAGGAGAAATGAGGCTCAATGTCGACCTTTATGATCGAGTACACAGGCCTGTGGTCACTGCAGAAGAACACCTCGCTCGAGTTATATTCCATCACATCCAGGCGACGCCCTGGCTTCGCTTTCGACAGAATTCTGTCGGTCCATGAAGGTGACTGGTTTTTCTTATTGCTATAAGCGGGTTCCTGACGGATTCTTCTGTATGTGGGCTTGAAATTAATTTCAGGCTCATAGAAGCAAGTAAATTCATTGTTCTCGGTCCGCTCTCTTGCAAGCTCATCGTAGATTTTTAACTTATTCAATTCGCCTTTCTCCACTGCTTCAAGGGTTTTGTCAAATGGATCTAAATGAATGGTAATTCAGCCAAATACAATAAAAGGTATGACTTACAGTCTATTCTGAAATTGGTGTCTCCGATGAAGAAAAAGTAATCGAAAGCTGCTGTCGGCTCAAATTTCTTAGTACAAGGTCGCACATTCTTCATAATATCATAAAAATTCGCTTTTCTAAGCGCAGCTCGCCCAGGTCTCGCGGCTAGATGGGAAGAAATGAAGCAGAAGCTTGTTTCTTTTATCTTCATCCCAACTCCCACGCCACCTTTATTTCCGATGATATTTGCAATACCAGTCGGCTTGCTAACAGTCTCGACATTTGAAACGAATTCTTGTATGCGACTCTTCACATAAACGCTAATACTCATCTAGAGATAATAGTCGCGCGAATTAGTGACTATATTCATTAAAATTGCATTACCTTCCACATTGTGTTCAAAGTTATCAACTGAAAATCTGCTTGATTTAGATACAACTGAATTTTCTCCAGCCATGTTGCTGCTTTTGTTTCCTGCATACCGATAACGACAATATCGCAATCAAGCGATTTTTCAAGCCAAAGACCGAGATCTGGCGGCTCGGCATACCCCACATTGAAGGTTGTAATAAATAGCTTGTATTCCTCAAATGCTGAGGTTCCTTTTGCGAAAAATTTGCTCGCAGTCTTCATCGAACCCAGAGCAGATCGGAAAATAAAACGCTCTTTATTATCCATGAACAGAACTTTCATTCTATGATCTCCTTCGAACAATATGCTCTCTGCCTGAGTCTCCTCAAGATCTGTTTCAAAATTCTTCACTTTGCTCGCATCAATCATCGTGAATAATTTTCCCTTTTAAATTGTTACCACAGTTAGCTCAATAACAGCAACAATAATATTATTACGTTGGGCTCTTTGAAAATCAGTGTCTGCTTTTCGAAATCAACGATTAGGTTCATTTTGGTCTCTTTCGCGGTTAAGTTTATGACATTAAAGCAATACGTTGCGACTTGTCCATTTGAGAGCGTGGCTGTCTTGCTTCTGGATGTGGGTCCTGAAAGCCAAGTATATTGCTTTCCTTCTTTTCTACTATTCTCCAGCTAATTTACATCTATTAAAGCCCCTTTACATTCATAAACTCCCTACCAATACAGCAGATTTTGAGTTTTCTGCGATCTCCATCAACTTTAAAAAGTGGTTGATGAACTTCTGCCCTTCATCAGCGTCTTTGAACATCAATTTAGTATTTTTGAATTTCTTTTGATTTTTGAAAGAAATAATCAATTTTCGAGATCCCGGCACCTTAGGTTTGATATCCTCGATTTCTCTCAACGGCACTGAGGATTGGAACTTATGTTGAGCATCTGTCTTATAGAATCCTAATTCATAAGTCTCTGAATATTTCACAAGTCTATCGTATTTCATCCTGAGCATTCCGTACTGTTTCACTTCGAATCCTTGGGAACTAAATATTTCATGAAGCTCCTCCGCTGCTGGGTTCTTATTGGGAGAACTCGTTCTATTAGGTTGAGGTCCATCGGAATTCGATCTTCCTTTCTGCGAATTCGTGATCACCGCCTCAATTAATTTATTCACTTCTTGCATGTTTTGAAGAAACACCAACGATGTGACTGAATCTTCTGGCCTAGATGCGTATTCACAATCAAAAATTACTTTCGCTGAACAACACAAACGAGCTTTACTTTTCGGCTTTTTCGAGGAATTCGACACCGACATGATTTTTCACTTTATCCAGAATGAAATCACTCATAGCAAATCTCTCATCAAGGTTCACAAAGACTTTTGTTTCTCCTTTGATATTCTTTACCATCAGAGCAGGGGCTGCATTAAATGAATGAATACATTGTTTTCACGAATTATAATAATTACATTGAGGATGCTTTGTGATAGTGGCAACTCCATTCCAAAGTTTTCCTGTGTCATCGAGCATTCTGACTAAGATAGCAAAATCGCTACTTTCTTGCTCTTTTTTCACAACAGTTTCCTGCATCAGGTTAGCCTCAACGTCAATATTGCTGCAAGAAAGTTTGAATTCCAACTGCACTTTGGGATTGGTCGGATCTAGCCCTTTGAAGTCGAGTATGTTTTTCTCAATCAATGTTCCAAATTCCATTTCTTCATATTCTTGACCTATCTGCTTCTCACCAAGACTAAAAGCAAAGCTTTTAGCTTCTTGCTCACTGATTTCACAATTAAACTGCTCCTTCAATTTTTCGAAAGCTTTTGCTCTGAGATAATCAAGGCAGTTGTTTTTATTTGTGAGAATGCTGACCGAAAAGTTCGCTTTGGAGAATTCAAGTCGTTAATATTCTGCATTTTAATTATAGGTTACCTGCTTCGATGTAAGTTTTGGTTAAGCGGACACCCAAGCTCGCTCCAGTGAGTTCCTTTGTTTTTAATATACTGTTTGATCGCTTCATGGTCATAGAAAGCATATCTAAGTCTCCATTTGCTTCTGGTGACTGCATTTGGTCGCTCGCGATGTTATCGTCAACTATTTCAGCGAACCGAACGTTGCGTTTCATATTTAATACGGTTGCGTATCGGAAAACAAGTTCTGAATTGAACTTGTAGGTCACCATGGGCTCTGCCTTTCTGAGTTTGTACTTACTCATCTTAGTTGCAAAGCAAAATTTATTACACCTGTTTTGTTTTTTTTTGGAGAATAATTAACAATATATTGTGAGATGATCGATTCTAAATATCTACGCTTATATTTAAGATTCAGGATTATGAAAATTAGATAATGTAAACATTTCGTTTTTTGTAACTGGTGATGTGATGTCTTTCTAAATTTATCTTTAAGGAAAGTACTTGTGGATAATGAGAACACACACATTTATTGGCAATTTGGAAATGAGGAGCTTGTTATTTCAGTTGAAAATAACTGTATTTACAAAAAGAAATTGGCTCTACCTTAGATTTATTCAAGGGTTAGACTCTCCTAGGTGCAGCTATGACTATATGGACCAAAATCTGAAATCCACCAGTAAGTTTATTTGTTTTAGATTTAACGAAATGGATTTTGACTTGTTACAGCAATTTCAGTGATTGGAACATAAAAAAATAAATGATCAAATACATACTATAACGATTTAACCTTTAGCATTGAGAGAAAATATGAATCTATGATATTTACTACTCATAATTTAATAACAGATATTATATCTTTTTCGCTAAATTCTCACTTCTCTTCATTTTCAACATTTCTTCAACAGTCATTGGAGTGCGTTGTGAGCCGACCTGCGAGGGCTTACCTTCAAAATAAGCAGTATATAGTCCAGAAGCCTGTGAGTTCGGTCTTTTCGAATCGTTCATGCCAGCCATACGAGTACTATTTTCATTAGAATTTGATTGCTTTCCAGTTCTAAAAAAAAAAGATTTAATGTCAGAGCAAATTGTGATGCTGAATACCTGTATGGTGAGCTGCCTTGGAGGCCTTTGGTGCTCTGAGTTGATAAATCTGTCGCCTTTGAGTTTGTCCCTTCATTTCTCAAATTCATCGAATTAGAATGCAAATGGCTTCTTTGGCTAGATGTCCGAGAATCTTCATGTTCGGCGATACTGTTAGTAATCATTTTTTGCAAACTCAAGAGCTCTCTGGCCACAGTTTGGAGCTTATGAGGGTCATTTTGCGAAGATAATGACTCAATGATATTATCCACAGAATCTTAAAATTTTGTTTTAAGAAAAATGTCTCATGAAAAAAATATTTACTTTTCATGTCCTTCTGAAGACTCAATGAGAATCCGCTACCACCGCCGTTTTCTCGCAATTCCTCATCTACAAAAATCAGTTCTCGTCAATTTTCATTTGCTATTAGAGGATGTTACCTTTTCTCTTAATGATTTCTAGCAGGTTTAATTGATTTTCCTCTGACTTCCTCAACTTTTCTTGCATAACCTGTAACTCATTTCTCATGAATTCAGCAGTGTCATTAGAATTGTGGATATTCTCAAGCTCGCTCCTCAGTCGTATAATTTCATTCTTTTGATTATCAGCCACATGAGTCAATTCAACAATTTTTTCTTCAGCGCTTAGAAGGTTATTTTTCGTAATGTTATAGGTCTCTTGATCACCATAGTTCACTACATCAGTACCAACCCCTCTTGGTCCCTCATTCTGCTGTCCTTTTTTATTGTTCCCTGTTAGAATCTTGATAGAATCACCATCCCTCTGCTCTAGGGGCATCTCCTTGGGAATGGGAATCTTATTCTCCGAAAGCAATTTCTCCAGTTGCGCGACTCGTAACACTTTCATATCAAGCGCCTCTTCGGTTTCTCGATGGATCCTGTCGTAAGCATCAAGCTCTTCTTGCAGTTGAATGATTGTTTCATCTCGCTCGTTGAGGCGGGTTGTTAAAGCGATCATAATATCTCTTTGCTTGAGGAGCAATTGCTTGTATCGATCAACTTGGGCTTTATCCTGATTCGGATTGATAAAGGGATTATGTACAAAGAATGGTTTACCTCTTCGATCATTTGGCGTTCCTTTTCGAGGTCTTGCAAACGCTTTTCGTATTGTTGTCGAATGATTTTTTGTTGCTCTTCCAAAGCGCTTCTAAACTGAGGCGTTTCTTCAATTTTTCTTCCTCCAATAAGTAACTGAGAGTTCATACTTCGAATTTTTTCCTTTGAAAAACACAGTGTTTTATTACAACAATCCTCAAAAACGATGTATACCTCTAATTTCTTCTTTTCTTCCCTTTCTATCATAAATTCTTTAGAACGGGCTTCCAAAGCCATGACCGCAGCAACTTTGTCTTGCTCTGCTCTTTTTTTGTCCTCTTCAAGCTTTAGTTATTCGAAATTTAGCTATCTTTCACTTTCACAAAAGAGAACGAGATCCTACCTGCAAGAGGCGTCGTTTATCGATCAAATGCTTATTCTTTTCAACAAGTTCTGTTCGTAATTTATTCAATTCCATCTCATATTTCCTAAGCAATGCTTTTTGGTCGACATCTTCATTGATAACAGGGTCATTGCGAATATTCTTTGCTCGATTTGCAAATTTCAAAGAAGAGAGCTATACAAATGTCCTTCATTAGCTAGATACCCTCAAAAGAATCTTACCGATTCTCCAAATGCATCGACTGCTGGACTGACCATAGCAAACATTGTAGTGATGCAATTACCTCCCAACGAATCCTCAAGAAGTCTCGTGATCTTTCATAGAATATGAGACTTCAAAGGCGAAAATATATGAAAATATATACCTTTGAGTCTCTATAAGGGATATGGGACTTTGGCTGCTTCATATCAGTAAGAGCAGCAATGACATTACCCAAAGAAGAAAGAGACTGATTGATCTTCTTGCACTCCTCTAGTCGCTTTCCTGTTGCACCAGTGACTCTGACTCTCTCGGAACCAGCAAGATCAACTACATTCAATTTTCCGATTCGAATCTGTTTCGACTCTCCACTAGGATCATTCTCATCTCCCACGACCATTTGCTCGACGATTATGATAAAAACGGCATGCGATCGACTCGACACGTCATTCATCTTCGTCGATGCGGTCGCTCTGGACATTGCTCCTTTCTGCATCAGACTGTAAATTTCATTAGGAGACCTCACAGCCCATTCACTAAGACCCTCCACAAAGACACCTTTCTTCCTATCCTCTCTGATCTGAAGACCAGTACGGTCCGTTCTTAACAAGTCTGAGATACTTTCATTGTAAATCTGCAGATAGGACGCTCGCACCATGAATGTGGTTTTTGCATTGCTCGAGTTTTCGATGTATTTGAAAATTTCCTCCATTGATCGAGGGATAATACCTCTATTTGGATCTTGGCTGTTATATCTGAACCCCTCCATAGTATGAGTTTTCCCTGTGCCAGTCTGCCCATATGCCAGAATAGTCGCATTGTATCCCTTTCAAACAATAACGATTAATATCTGAGAACTTTGATTTTGAAAATACTTGTAGAGTCGAGAAAACGGCTGCTTTTGCTGTGTTTTCGTAGACCTCGAGTTGTGTTGCGTCTTGGTCATAGACCCAATCGAATCCAAACGAGTGAATTGTGTACATATTGGAAGTCTCTGTGTATTCTTGAACATGTGCTGGGTCAATGGCATCGATGTTGTAGTACTCATAAATTGAGATTTTTTTGTGGTCTTGCGAGACTTGGATCTAATATCACTTGTTAAAGTCTTTGCAAACTGCTCAAATTTTACAGTGGAGATAAATCTGCCACCCTCGAGTTCTCTTGGCAGTGGAGGTCGTACACGAACCACCACTTTAAAAGTAGTGTTGATGTCATTCAGTGAATTAGACGTGTTGCCCTTTGAGTAGCTGAGATTGTTCTGAGTCATAACAGGAATCGATTTGTAAAGTGAAGACTAGATTATTGAAATGATAGCAGATTAGAGAAGGTTAACGAATTTGGTTCACATTTGGGTCCTTGCCGAACATACTCGAATAATTTTTGGTCAATTTTTGATTTTATTTAAACACTCAAAATTGAAAATTTGATTTTTTTAAAATAAACAGTATTTCTTCAAAATTTTTAAACCTGAACTTTGCACCCAACCGTGTGAGATGAGATAAGGCATCGCTGAGAGGAAAATCTTGAATTACAAAAAGGTTATATTTATTACCGGTAGATATATATATTGGTAGAGACTCAAACGCTTAAACATAAACCCAATATTTAGTAAAACGCAATGTTCGCGGTAATAACTTACTGCGAGAAGAAAAATAGAGTTTAATTTCAAAAAATGGACGTGCTAAAATGACGAGCAATTTAGCTGCAAAATTTTAATAAATCAGAATAGATAGAAGGGGCGCAGAGCCAGGAAAATCGCCGAGCATCGAGACAAAAAATTATTTCAAGTGTTTTGTGTCAAGTATCACTCCCATTGCCTTTCTGATAGTAGATTTGTTTTCTGAATTGCTAGACTCGGTGAAAATGTGCGAGTTATCTTCTTGGTCAGGCGGAATCAAGAAGCGCTCAAGCTGATTTGGAGTCATTTCTTTTGACAGATGTTTCTATGGAGAGAGAGATAATGGTGTTAATAAAACAGGCTCATTTTGAGAGAGAGATACTTTTTTGTTCAACATTTGGGTTAAGCTGGATGCTATTTTATCAACTAGGAAAACCGGGCGCTGCTGAATATGACCAATATTCATGCTCTTGTTTCTTTTCTTCTTATCATCGGCTGATTTGGGAGGCGGTGTGTCTTGATGGAAGACACTCGAAGAATTTATCCTGGTGGACTTAGCTTTAGGTGCTGGCTTCTGTTGCAGTTGTTGTTGCTTTTTCAGCTTTGAGATCTGGGACTAATTGGCTTTATTAAGTGGTGGTAGCGAGAAAGTAAATACCTGAAGCTCTTGGGACTCCTTGGCCGCTTGTACGATCAGATTTTCGTAGTTATTTGCAATTTTATTCAGATCTTGCTTGGCTATTGCCAAGGCCTCTCTTAATTGAACGTTTTCGGTTGTTACGCTAATATAATCCTCCTTTTCGGTCTTGAGATAGTCTTTTTTCTCAGTTTGATACTCCTTTCGAGGGTTCTTCAGGAGATCTTGTTTCGTTATTTCTGCATGGCGCTTTTTGAGGCCGAGGTACTTTTTCATGAGACTGTCAAAGTCGATTTGAGAGATTTTCAGTTGTTTTTGCAGCTGATTGATCTTCTCAGTATATTTGAAGGTAATTTGGGATTCCAAATCGTTTATGATCATTTGCAGCTTCTCTTGCTTTTTCTATTGGGTTTGAAAGAATAAAATAGCACCGCTTTTCACTAAATTTCCTTACTCTGAAATGATCTCTCAGTTGATCGAACTGCTCCAAGATTTTCTGATTAAAATCTGGTTTCACTCCTGCTTGGAGCTTTTTAAACTTTTCTGATATCATCTCAATTAGCTGGATTCCAGAATGCTACGAAAACCCAATTAATCAATCAATTGTTTCTAATAGATTCATTACTGAAGAGCCTGCCAGCGTACTCTCAACATAGGTCCTCACACAGTTTTCCAGGGAAACGGTAAGTTCTTTCAACTGAAGTTTCTCCTCAAGCAGTTCCCTTCTGGGTGTATTCTTCTCAAGCGCACTAATTTTCGCATAGAGCTGTCTATTAACTTTCTTCAGCTGCTCTAATTCGGTGTTCGAGCCTGGCGACTCACGCATCGAGAGCTCCATCCCTTGCAGTTTCTTATGCAATTCCATATTTTCTTTCACAACTGTTTCCAGTTCCTATAAAAAAAAATGACGCTTCAGTAATCCTGCAAAACCTAATTAGTTAGGAACCTTCTTCAAAGTCTCATTCTCTTCTGATAATGCAGCCATATATTGCTCAATATGCGCTCTATTTGATGCACTCACACCCACATTTTCTGACTGCCCTTGGCCTGAGTTTATCGTGCAAGTATTTGCCGACGTTTTAATACATGCGATGTTGCTCAAAGTACTATTATCAGCAAAAACCGATAAATTCAACCTTGGCAAATTCTGTTTTGCTTTAACCGCCTGCTTTTCTTTCAACTGATCTGAAAGGATCGGCGAGACCTTAGCGTGTGAGCTGTTGAGTGAATTCATCAAACTATTAGTTGCAGTGTTTGGCACCGTCTGAGCTTGATAAGCCGAGCCTGTTTGTTTATTATTTAATACTGCACTCAAATCTAATTTCATGAACGGCTTCTTTGACTCAGACTGGTATCTTGAACTATCAGCTTTAGAAATTTTGGAGTATTCTAACTGTCTAGCTGATAATTGTCTCGCTGATAACTGTGATGGCTTTTCATTGTCTTTCTGCGTGCTGGAGAATCTCGAGCTAAAAGTAGAGAGAGAATTCGAAATCCTGTTGCTTTTCCTATTCGCGTTTCCAGTTTCATCCGACGATGGTGAGCGTAGACAGTCTGACCCAATGACTTTATTCGAATCGAGCATATCTGCTGATAGATCTTCATTTTGCTCATCATCATCGTCTTCACTGGAAAACTCTTGGTCTGATCCTCGTCTTTTTGGACCTATCAAACTTTTGTTGATGAATGCGCTGCGATTAGGATTCGATTGTTCTGATATATTCGAAAAAAGGTAAGAACTCCTCAGCACTTTGGCATTTCGAGCAACAATCCCGTCCTTGATGAAATTCAAATTTGGCAACGGCGTTTGCTCTATGAGCTTTATTCTATACGTACAATCTTAGATGTTGTTTCGCTGATATATTTTACTCGCAAAGAGGCGTATTTTTCAAAGAAATTATCTTGATGGCGTCATGGCCTGCAAATTGAATCAAGTCATCTGTGTCGGATACACTATTCCCTTCCAGATCAAGCTCAAGAAGCGAAGGCAGTTGCGCAAGGAAACCGAATGTCGAGATCTGCATGGATTTGGATTTAACAACAGGACAATAAAGGTTATTCATGTACTTGATTGTTCTTCAAAAAAAGAAATTTCAATTTCGCGAGATTGCTGAGGGGTTGGGCATCACGGATGAGATTGTTGGAGAGGTCCAGGGTTATTAAATTTGTTAAATGAAGCAAGTTGGCGTTGATCTTCGTAATTTTGTTATTATTGAGAATAAGTGTTTCAAGTCCGCTCGGAAGCTCCCAAATTCCTTCTAGGTTGTTGTAAGCCAGGATAAGCTTTCTGAGATATCGCAGATCAAATAAGATCCTTGTTTCAGGAGTGGTGTTTCCGAAGTCGTTCCCTGAGAGGTCCAATTCGATCTTTTTAGAGAATTGATTAAGCATCGTGATGTACATGTGAGAGGATTTACTAAATTCTTGTATTTTCTGAGTTCTCCAAGGTCGCATTTCTGATTAGATAGGTTGAGGTTGATAACACAGCCAGGGCTTTGGCGCAAAGGAGAATCTATCATAATATATTGCTCCAGGGGTTTTTGGAGTGTTTTAAACCAAAGTTAATAGAGCTTATTTATTCAACCCTTTATTTCTGCCAGGATTATTATTAGTGATTAATTCAAAATCTCGATTTATTTAGAAATGAAAACTCCTCGATGAAGGAGGGCTACTCTGAGAGTGTAGGAAACAAGACTTGAAAGCTTTGAGGTCATTAAATCTCAAATTTTAATAGAGCGATATAATACCTAAGAACATTGAAAATAAAGTGACCGGGAGACAGGAGTCAGACGATTTATTGAGAAATCTTTGTAATCTGGAATTGAGGAATTTGAATTCATTACTCAAAATTGTATTCAATGCTGACAGAATCGAATAAATACCTTAATATGTAAGGTTTACGCTTTATTAATATCTAAAATTGGGGAATCCTCTTGCTTAGCAGATCCAAATTTCGTGTCGTTTTCTTGCTCATATTCAATGTCCATTCCCCGCTGCTTGAGTTCTTGTAGACGTTTCTCTTCCTTTTCTTTTAATCTTGCCTCTCTCGCAATCCTCTTTTCTTCTCTTATGGCTTCAAGTAGAACCTCTATCTCTTTCATTTCCTTCCATATTTTAATACTGTGCCCTTTCTTAAGAGTATACTCATAAACCTTGTAAGTGACCGCGGCGTCTAAAGCAGCATAATGCCTTTGAGACTCTCTCAGAGGCCGATTGTTCCAATTACTGCATTGGTTCAGTTTGCACAGCTCTTTCTCAAAGAGGAATTTAGCAAGACTCTTCAGAGACCTGTCTGGAAGGTCGTAGATCTCTGAGAGTGACAGTTGTAAATCAACAACACTCTTAACTTCCTCTGATTTAATAGGACTGACGCCTTTCTTTGAAATTCCATTCACAAAATTGCATATTTGATTCACGTCCTCACCACTGCCGAAGAAAATCTTCGTTGTATTCGCGTCTCTAAACAAAGACACAAATTCTTCAATGCCTTTAGCGTCAGCTTTCTGAATGCTTAACATATCGAAGAGGAAAATCTGGTCGGCAGTTGCGAATTGCAGCAGAGCTAATTTCGGAGGTCCATACGATCTCCATTCTCCATCAATCCCAAAAGTATTGCCTTTGAGAGCTTTTATTGCTTTCTCGAGTTTCATCTGGTTAGGGAATTTATCCTGGTCATCGAAGCTGACCCAAAAAACGTTTTGCGGAGTGTACTGTAAATCTGTTATTCTCAAATATCCTTTTTCTGGGAAAAAATTATCCGGTGGAAAGTTAAGTAGTTTGGCCTTCTTCGGATAGGTCTTCACAAAATCAAGAAATGCTGGAAGATACTCAAATTTTCCTGCGAGCTTTGGACTGAGCCGATTCTTAAATTCAATATAATAACTATGAGCTAGATCGTATTTAGAGTCCAGAAGCATGTGGCAATACATTGCTATCATGCATTGAAGTTCGTAGAGGATATACGGATCAAAGAGCTCCCAGACAAGCATAAATAGCACCTGGTCATTGTTTTGACTTCTGGTTTTAAGCTTAGTGTAGAGTTGATCTGTCGGCTTTCTGAATCTGATTGGAATAACTTCCATCACCTTAAGGAGCGCCTTTGTGAATGGATCCTTGACTTCTTTCTTTGAATTATCCTGCTGGAAGTTTGTTTCGTCTCTCGAAGCGCGCTGCATTTTCTGGGATTTGTTTTCTTCTTCGTATTTTGAGTCTTTCGTCCCATTTTGATTGTTAGTGTTAGTGTCGAGACTATCTATCTTGTTTTTTTTTAGAGAAGTCTCATCTTTCGATTTGCCATTCCGATGTGAGCTGGTATCTTTGTAATTTCTCTTCACTTCTTCTTGATTCACTTTTGGTTGTCTATCAGCAATGCGTTTTTGATCTGCATTGGAATTAGTAGTAGTAACAGGTGAGTCTTTTGAAGGCTCTTCTGTCTTTTTCACGTAATAGACAACTTTTTGATTTTGTCGGTATGACATTTCAACTCTAAACTTATTTACTATTGGATAAAAACGTTCCTTTTAATAGCGTTCTGACTGTCTAGTAATCAAAGATGTGTTAAAAATTGTGTCAGTTCAACTGAGACAACGTTTGTAATGATATTCCTTAGACTTAAAGCATGGTCGAACGTCGTAAATAAGAATGAGCTGCAATGCTCATTTTTGGAATTTAGTTTTGGGGTTGCGAAAATTAGGCAATAAAACGGGCAAATGTTAAAAATCGCTCTTGAATCCAAAAAGTTTTCCATAATCCTGCCAACAACAAGCATACTTTTCAAAGAGAAAATCATGGTATATTAAGAATTAGCCTCAAGATTACAACTTCATCAAATTGCTGCTTTCACCAATGTGCTCTCATTTAAACATTACAGCTTAAAACTCTGATAGATAATATAAGCGACAAATAGTAATGATCAATAAATGAACTAGTGACTCTGTTTTTGTAAAAAAATCTACTCTATTCGAACAATCATTTTTTTGGTCTGTGTACTTTAAGAATTTTATTACATCACCTCTCATTTTTTAACAAAAGTACCGACGTCTTTTAGAACAACTCGTTTTTTATTTAAATAGATCGCTTGACCAGATATCATTACCAGATGAAAAATTCTGAAAGTCCATAAAATGAAATTAAAGCGAACATTGAGGTTTCAAAACATTTTCAGAATAGAAAATTTACTGGCGACTTCAATGGGAGAATTCAAAGCCTCATTTATTTTGTTTGATGGTGGAGTGGAGAGTCGCTGAGTTGCCGAGATTTCACAATCAAAAAGTCCCCCTTTTGAAAATATCTTCTTCTCTTCTTCATATTTATCTAACGTGTATTTCCTTTGGATTGTGAATCTCTCCATCAGTAATACGAAAGATATGAAGATCCTGATCTGCCCTCATACCTATTTCGAAATATTTCTGACAGAAAACAAATCAAATTTATTTTAAAGCTATAGTTGCTTATTTCCTTCACCCGTGCAACATTTATTCTCCACAAAGGGTTTTGAAACAATTCGCTTTCAAAGAGCAGTGGAAGAAGGGATGCTTCAAAGCTCCAAAGCATAATGTATCGAAACCTGACGAGTTTTTCAAAAGAAATTCTTGCCATCCAAACGCTTAACTTTCCATACAACAGAGCCTTACACGCAATTTGTCATCAGCAATGACTACAATCTCAGTACAAATACAATTCTTGAATGGGCTTTTTTATCTTTTGAAGTCTGATACTTGTTATCAGTTGAAGGCATTTACCCTTCCAACTAAAACTATTCTTCTTAAGCTCTCTATCAGCTATGCTTGAAGACAATTTCAAAATGCTAAGGGACCTATAGCCCCAACAAGACAAGGTAGTGAGACTAATTGTGAAGCACCTCGGTCTCTGGCCTTATTTTTCATAGCTATTCATAGCCAGACTTTGATGGCAGAGAAGATCGAATTCCAGGGAACTGTCTAGATAAGGGATTGCTTGGCTGGAATATACTACCTTACTTCATTTTTAATGTGGAAGGAAATATTTAGAAACATACTTTGAGTAACAAATCAAGTTTTCATCTTCAGTCAGATTTTTTAAAATTTAATGATCATAATAATATCCGCGAACACCGGAAATATTTCAGCTAGCAGGTATACTGTAAGTAACCAATAGGAGTCACCAGAGATTAGATATGGTGCTTCTATAAAGCGATGATCAATTTATTATAAAGTTTTTGTTACTCTGAAATCGAGGAGCTTGAATATATCACTTCAAATTGCATTCAATACCAAACGAGTCGAATAAATAATATATCAATAAATGAGGACTATGCTGATTATTTTCTTAAATTGGGGGAATCCACTATTTTATTGTTTACAACTTTAGTGCGCTTCGTTTGCCCATAATTAATTCTTCCCATTCCTTGCGCTTTGAGATCTTGCAGCTCTTTCTCTTTCTTTTCCTTTTGTCTTTCCGCTCTCGCAATCCTCTGCTGCTCTTTTTTTACAGCTTTAAGCACCACTTGTAACTCATTCATTTCTTTCCATATTTTAATGCTATGCCCTTTCTGAATAGTATACTCATAAGCCTTGTAAGTGACTGCGGCGTCTAAAGCAGCATAATGCCTTTGGGCCTCTCTCAGAGGACGAGAGTTCCAATTACTGCATTGGTTCAGCTTACACAGCTCTTTCTTAAAGAGGAATTTAGCAAGACCCTTAAGAGACTGGTCCGGAAGGTCGTAGATCTGTGAAAGCGACAGCTGCAAATCAACAACACTCTTCACATCTTCTAGTCTAAGAGGACTGACGTTTTTCAACTTTTTTGAAATTCCATTCACAAAATTGCATATTTGATTCACGTCCTCACCACTGCCGAAGAAAATCTTCGTTGTATTCGC
>ENA-UOTZ01001391-UOTZ01001391.1-compost-metagenome-genome-assembly--contig:-NODE-1391-length-16702-cov-6.077714_pt1 | contig 16702 bp, 8 predicted proteins | sample MGYA00238144_ERZ746983 | MGnify/ENA primary metagenome ERZ746983 (study PRJEB28759, sample SAMN06268863) | compost metagenome | isolation source: single cell | place: USA: California, Emeryville, Joint...
AACGACCGAATATAGATAATATAGCGTATTCATCTATTAAAGATTTATCGTATTAACTTCAAATGAAAAATATAAAAAATAAGAACTGATAAAAGTTTGAGTTAGAATTATGGCTAAGTCTACGGATCAAACGGTGTAATTGGAGATCTATTACTCAGAGAAATAATGTGATTGAAAATTTATTCCAACAAGCCAATGAAGTCAAGAGAGGTCTATTCTAAGCGGTTTGGATATATCCAAACCCGAGCAGTTAACGCCTCTGATGTATTTCTCCTAGTATTTATCAGGCGATGGGTAGTTTGTGATACATATAGATGCAAATACTTGCTATTCAGAAATAATGTTTCAAATAAAATTTCGCCGTAGCAAATGATAAAAAACATTTATCAAAACCTTTACGATCAGCCACAATATAAGTCTAATATAATTGATTTCTTGGAAAGTCACGTGTTCTATATCATTGTGCTTAAAAACATTCTTCAGATACGCTAGAGACTCAGTTTATAACGGACAAGTAGCTGTTGATAAGATCAAGCAGAGGTAAGATAGATTCTGAGGCAAGAATTTCAGCATTTTGATCTTGTTTTTTCTGGGCAATTTAAGCTATATTGGATGGATTTGAGGCACCGAAACGATGAAGGAAACTATGTGATACGAAACCGCAAGAGTAAGATAAAATTGGTGGATTCTTGAAGAATTCTCATGGATAATCATCTTCTTGGGAACTTTTAGTTGTCATTCGAATACAATTTTGTAGATACTTTTAATGTTTACTAATATACCTTCTTTGTTTTCGGATTATTGATTTGTGCTTTGGTAAATTGATTTTTTGTAATCATAATCTGAAAATTAAGATTACCTGCTGAATTTGATAGAAATGGTAACCTGAGATATTTATTGCGATTCTTGGATCAAGAGAAAATCAAGGAACGTAAAATATTGGCTTTTCAAGGAAATTGAGGAAATTTTTGGATTAGTGATGAAATCTTTATATGTTTTCTAATTTACTCTGAAGAATTCAAATTTCAAGCCAATGAAGATCATAAAAGTATCAAAACTTTAATGCAACTTTTTTCTTTATAGATCTGCGTTTCTAATGATGAAAGCAGTTTATTACTGAGAGATTTTATCTCCCAAAGCTTGGAAATCATTTGCCTTCCCAAGACGAATTAGATCAAGCTGCGAATGAGTTATTATACATTCCTTGTTGATGTATGTATTGTCTTGATAAAGCATGAATAAATAATATTTACATAAAAGTAAAATGAACATTTTTGAATAGATTTCCTGTTTACTGAGTCTGAATTTTCATAAAATAAGTCAAAATTTTCTTTACTCTGAGCTCTTTTATGAAGGAGTTTTTTCAATACCAAGGAAAAAAGCCTTCCATTACGACCCCATTCTCCCATTCCACCATTTCCGCCGTTGCCACCGTTTCTACCAAACAACGCGAGTCCACAATTCACACCATTTCCTATGAAGCAACCTTTTCCTCCATTACCAGCAAATCCCACAGAGCCTGGTTACATTTCTTCGGAAATTCTAAATTAATATCTCGATCCTAACACATTGACAAAAAAATCGTGGATTCTAACATGAAATTCTCTAGTTACACTTAGGTAAGTGTAAAATTCCTGCCAAAAGACAATTCTCCGTCAAATGTTTTCCTTAGTTTAGATACATTCACGGCTGTTTTCAAACACAATTTTTTTTAACAAAATAAATTTTACATCAAAAGTCTAACACTCCATTCGTTGTTGCTTAAGATAAATCAATTGAAGGATTTATCGTAATGTTCAATAGAAAATATCGCAAATCGTACGCAGTTGCTTTGATATAAAGCTAAGCTAAGCGAAAAACGGATCAAGTAGCGTAATTGAATATTTTTCAGATTTCTTGAGGCAGTTTGGATACATCCAAACCAAAGCGAATTATATCAACGCTGTATTCCTCTTCGTAGGTGATTTATGACTAATACAGTTGCATTCACAAAATTAGAACACAGATCTTAAACAATTTCAATATTTGCTATCCTTACGAATTATAATTTTTAAGAAACAAATCATTTGAACCTTCAACCTAACATTCAAACATTTCCGACCAGGCATAATATAACTTTTATATATGAATTCTTTGAAAATGTCTTATGATCTTGAGAAATTTGAATTCAAGATTTTCTCTTGTCTTACGGGGGACGAAGAGGTTTTTCTCCGAAGTGAACGACTAGAAGATTCGATTATTCCTTGAAAATCAAACTCCATTGGATTGTTGTTTATTCCTACACGTCGCTGCTGCTGACTTTGCTGATGGTAGGGGCGATTCGAATAAAAGCGTGCTGGCCGGATGCTTGGAACAGCATTCCCAGAAGAACGTTGGCGAGAATTCGCCTGATTCATCGGAACTTCTGAACCCAATACGGTGAAGTTGTTTATTACATGATTTCGTGATTCGATGTAGCTGGGCTGATTGGTTCTCAATACAACGTGAGTTGTTTGATCGATTTTAGACTTTGAGATCTTTTTCTCTTGCTGGCGCTTTCTAAATTTTCGGTAATATTCTATTAAAGCTTTTACGACCATTCCCACCGACAAAAGCAAGTTGCTGGCAATTCCGATTCCTGATAAAGTGATGAGAGCAATACCGATAGCGTTCTTTTGATCATCAGAAAAAAGCATCCATTTCTCATCAAGACCTAGTGCTAGTGCCAAACATCCCATACCGCCTTTCACCATCTGGGATATGAAAAATATCACGACCTGTGATTTATCTTTGAATGGTCGAAAAGCTCCCAAGACTAAGATCCCATAGAGAATAGCGATATATGAATATACACCAGCTTGAATAACTCCCCAGTTTTGTAAAAAGACCAATATGAAGGCGATTATCGCATTTTGAAAGGACATTAGGAGTAGGAAGTTTCTGGAGTACCAGTTTTTGCGAACAAATTCCTCTACCACCATATTCATGCTCTCTGGAATATTTCCTACTTCTTCTTCTTGCTCATCAGGAGTTTTGCCTCTGCTAGGGTGAGATCTTGACGGTCTTCTGGAATCTCTTATCTTCTCAGCTGCTTTCTTCCTGCGATTCAAAGCGACACTGATGTACAAATACACCATGAAATATGAAGCTGCTAAGAGTATGCCGATTATGAGTGAGATTAGAGGTGTAGCTGATTCTCTGAATTGGAGTAGAATGAAAACAAAGAATTCTTGAAAGTCTCCGAGATAAAATGCCAGGAGGCCGTTCCATCGATAGCTGTCTCTAATTTTGCAGATAATTGAATGCATTTTCGGACAGCTCTTAAGCACTAAAGCAAGAATACTCGTCATAATAATGACTGCAACTGCAAGAAACTCTTTATCAAGACTGCCTCCACAATTATCAAGGAACACTCGTGAATTCTCATATTCTTTGAATTTACCATTTGTAGACATGATTGATTCGCTCTCATCGTAGGTTTTTGCGAGGAAATTGGGGAAGATATTTGCACTAAAGAACTGCATAAACGTTTCGAAGTTTGCTGGGAAAGGGACATTTATATACTGGAAGAGGGCAATGTCTCCAAGAAAATCAAGGAATAGGGCTACAACGCTTCCAGCTGTTACAACTATGACTGGAATTACGATGGTCACGATGGTTGAAGCTTGTGCAGCAGCCGAGAAAACTGTGGCTGCCACCTCTATTGTTGTTAAGGTTTCAGAGTCCAGCTTATCACAGGTAGGGCCTGTGCAATTTTGACAATTAACCGGACAACCTAAAATTCAAGTTATAAATAGTCAAATAAATTTGGTATACTTTCACAAGTGTTGAGCAAAGTGTTCGTATAGTAGTGAGCGGGGCAAGATGATAAGCAGATCGTTGATGATGGTTGCAGAAAATAATCAGGATTGCAAGCAGAACATTGAGTGTTGTCTGGACCCGTACAAATAGCACAAGAGACATCGCAGTTCTCGCAAGTGTTACTAGTGCTATTGGGCCAGGATCCATCTGGGCAGGAGTTCCGGCAAGTTGTAGAACTTGATTGTAGAAAATATCCTGTATTGCAGGAAGAGCATTCAGTGTTGCTTGGGCCTATACAATCAGAGCACGCAGAATTGCATTCAGCGCAAATGTGATTTGTAGTATCCTCCCAATACCCACTTGGACAAAAAATCGAACAAGTTGTTGGCGACAAATGTGCTGGGAACAGAAAGTACCCTGAATTACAGGCAGAACAATGAATATCGTTTGGACCCATACAAACTGAACAAGAAGGGTCGCACCCAAGACACATGTCACTGGGATTCCTCCAAGAACCATCTGGACAAGAATTAAGGCAGGTTGTTGACGATGATAGTAGAAAAAACCCCGAGTTGCAGGCGGAACACTGAGTGTTGGTTCCACCCGAACAAACCGAACAGGAAGTATCACATGGTGCGCATATGTGATTTGTGGTATCCTGCCAATAACCAGTTGGGCAGAAGTTCAGGCACTTTGCGTTTGAAGGAGGTGGCTGTAGAAAATACCCTGACTTGCAGGCAGTACAAATATTACTTCCGCCATTACAACTCGCGCAAGCAGGATTGCAAGCATCGCAATTATTATTTCCTGAGTTGCTCCAGTATCCATTCGGACAAGAGTCAAGGCACACGGTTGACGACGGTTGCAGAAAATATCCTGAGTTACAAATGTGACATTCAGTGTGGGTCCCACCCGAACAGAGGTCGCAAGCAACATTGCAAGGAGCGCAAATGTGATTGTCAGTATCATTCCAATATCCACTTAGACAAGAGCTATAGCAAGCTGTAGATGTTGGATGTAGGAAATACCCTGAATTGCAAGCGGAGCATTGATTATCACTTGGACCTGTACAAACTGAGCAAGCAGAATCACAGGCGTTACAGGGAGGTCCATAATATCCTGACTTACAAGAAATACAGTCAGTTTGGGCTGCTCCATCGCAGGTCGCGCATCCGGTAGCGCAATTACTGCACGGACACACTATTGTTTGCTGACTGACTGGATATGCATCATCAACACACACTCCCCAGTGTGTAGTAAAGTCTCCATCGTCAAGTGTAACCGTGTCGATGTCAGGGATTGAAATCAACCCAAAACACATATTCGTCCCATAACTGGTAAATGTCAACTGATAGCTTGTCACATTCGTTGCTGTAATTTTTTCTCCAATTATTCGAGTCGTCTCACCGTTTCCGACATTAACTGAGGTACTGGTAGGAAAGCTGACATGTGTAGGATCATATCTAGTTTTCAGAAAGCTATTGTCGATATTCAGCTCGAAAGTCCCTCCTCCGGAAACCATCACAATGTGATGTATATTTGAAAAATCCCCAATCGTAGTTAGCCGCGCCTTATTATAATAATCACTGGGATTCCACCATATTACCTTGGAATTGGTTGTGTCGATATCAATCTGCCAGGTTTTCCCTGCCGTTGGAAGATCCTCATGGTATGTTGCTGAGGAGCAATCACTCAGAATATACCAGCCAACTCCACAAAGTTGTCCTGTCAGGGCAAAAGCTGTTAGAAAACGAAAAAATAAAGTCGATACCTGCAAAAACAACTTTGAATACGAAAAGTGCGAGGAGCACAGATTTAATTACCATGTTCTTTTGATAAACTTATTCAAATTTTTATTAAAATCTGCTTAGAATCTGTTTCTTTGAACAATTTATTTCACATACCAATTAAAATTAATTAACTTGGAAACTGCTTCCAAATTCAATATGTAAATAATAAGTATAACCATTACTTCATAACTGAACGTCAAAAAAATCGCTATAAACCTGAGTGGTGGGAGCTAGTCTCTCTCTATCAATCTTCCTTCCAATTTCATGGGCAAAATACTATCTAACATTGATCGTGATTTCATTCTAAGAATTTAACTAAGCATTTATTTGATTCAAGATCTTAGATGACCTGAATCATCCTAAGAACTAATAAAAGTAATTTGTATTTGGTAAGGAAATTTAAATTTCAAAACCATCACAAAGTGCAAAAAAATCACGAATCTTAAAAAATCAGTTAAAGGGCCCTTTAAAGGAGGACAATGATAATTTAAAACCACATTCCGCATCTTATTTGAGCATAAGATTAATAATCAGACTAAAAGGGCGAATTTTTCCCATCAGCCGCACTTTGCATGGCCAGCTGCCTGCGATAGCGTTTAGAAAAGCTATGATTTACTTTTCTTTTAGTTAGAAGAAAGTTTTGGGTTAGATAATCTAATGAAATATATGAAAACTAATGTTGCCATTTTACTACTAACTAAACTTAATTTAATAAGTACTTCGGTCAAATAGAGGGTGCTCTTGATGGAAACGAATGGATTATGGAGAAAGTACTTTAGAATTCGTGTAGGATACGAACAAATATGAAGGATAAATAATTTCGAGATAATTCTTTAGGAATCACCTCGATATTTAATAATTCCTTTAAGATTCTTTCAAGATTCTAATTTTTCAAATCAGGACTTTAAAGAAATATTAATTTTAATAGGGTTGTAGCAAAGCTTTTGTTTAGAATTGTTTCAAAAGCCACGTTCGCATTTCCCTTTTCTTTCGATTTCTTTTCTACCGATTGTAATTTGAGAAGATTCAGCTCGCGACTTCAGCTTCGTTATGCAAATTGAAGGAAATTGGACTCAAATATTGGGACTTTGAAGAACATCTTAGATGGTGACAAATTTACGAAAACATTTGAAGTCTTAAGCCGCCTGATGTAGATTTCATAAAATAATACCGAAGACAGTGGCTATCATTATGTTATCAGTGCAGGAACCGACTTCGATAATTTAAAATTGATTTGGAAAAACGTCTCTGATTAAAAAATCCATGCGTGTTGAGATTCAAAGGATTCAACTTATGAGCATGCTCCGAAAAACGACGATTTTAGTGGATGCAACGCTCTTAGAAGTGATTGAAATTCCTGTAGTTCTTTGATTTTTTGGAAGAGTCAGCAGGCATCTAAAGGATGAGCAGTATTGCATTGTGAGAAAAGAGTCTGCAAGCTCGAAACTTCAATTTATCATGATGCATTGATGTCATGAATAAATATGCCTATTCGTTCCAGCCTGCAACAATAAGATGAGAGACAATTCTAAATCAGCTTTTATAAGAACAGAAATTAAGTAACCGCTGACTATAGAATAAAAGGCGCCCTTGGATTCGATTAGCTGCGGAATAAAGTTATAGAGAATATCAAACAGCTGAATGATTATTATTTGGATTTCATCGCGTCTTTTGAGATTTTTCTCAAGACTTTTGAGCAAGTATAACTTTTGAAAACTTAAAGAAATAAAAATGGAATATAAAATCTAAGTTCAATGCAGCCCAAAAACTCTAAGCTCAAAGATCGCTTCTGGCAGGCTTAAGCCGTATTCGAGAATCATTAAAGATACGAGATCCTTTCGCAGGTACTCGAAAGGATCGCGTTATCCTCCTTCCTTGTTGGGTGCGAGATGTTATATCAATTCCTCTCAGTAGCTAACATTGATTTCTTTTTCTTATTCCGCCATGAGATAACAAGACCCCTCACCTCACAATGATTAATATTGCAAAAAACGTATTTACAAATAAAGAGTGCAAAACAATCCCAATGAAAACCCAACCAAAGATCATTCCTTGATCAAAACTGAGAAACTTCACCTGTTTATTTGTAGCAAAGATAGCCACAATCACTTCTTGGAGTAGCATGATAATCTCATTTGTGACCACTGCCAATTGTTTGTCCAGCGGTTTGTATGGTCTTCCGATCATCAACACCAGTAAGAAAAGAATACTCACGAAGAGTAGCAGGTACGCTAGGGCTATGGGAGACAGAGGTAGCCAAAAGATAATCGTTACGTCAAGAATACTTTTGTGAATGAAAGAACAAAAAGTATCGTCCGACGGAATTCTCAATAATATAATCATTAGTCACAAAAGCAAATTGCTTTTGACTTGGTTCAGCTGCTTCAATTGCCGCCTTACTCAAAAATAATTTATCTTGAGTTACTTTCCAGTTCCATTTCACATGAATTATGGAAATTAGAATGAGGACTATCACCCCAGCAGGCTTATCGCAGATATAATCAGACATTACTGTTCTATGGACCCAGATATCGATATTACTGTTTCTCTGCACTCAGATCCTGTCTGTCATCCCGAAAAATTGTTGTAGTAGGGCTTCTTTGTTGTTGTATACGAGGTTTGTGGATCGATTGAACACCCGTGAAATTGGTAAATTTCTTAATTTCTCTATTTTCGTTACTTTTTTGACCTCATCCACATTCAAATTACAAAAAAAAATAATAAAATAAAATAAGGTGATCTATTTATAAATACTGCTTTATTTCATAAAAAGCCGTGGCTCTAGTGTTAATATATCAGGTGTTATTCTCCTTGCTTAAACAGGCGTGAGAGAACTCTCATCAGTCGAATACAACCAGAATTCAAAGTCTACTAAATCAATCTGACCATCATAGTCCTGGTCATATCTATTGAATAGCAATCTCTACCTCACCTTATCCATTTGAGATACCTTCTTTTCAAAAAAGCAGGGAAAGCCTATTTATTGATAGTTTTGCTCCTTGTCTAGGCGTGAAATCATCTTGAATCGTCAATCTACTTACATTCTCGAGTTCGACGAACTCTCTTATGATTAGCTTAACTTTAGCCGTTTCTTCAAGAGTATAGCTGAAATACATTGAATCCTATTCGGAGCTCTGCGAATGGGAGTTGAAAGACAAATTTAGACAGTTTGTCCCACACCTCGTTGGGGATAACTCTACAGCTATGCTTTTGTAGTCGATAGGAGCGACATTCATCTTTGAAAGATTGGAATTTCTCTACTTTGCGAAGGCAAACCTTCTTTTGGTGATATCTCAGCTGACTTAGATGCTTTTAATGAGATTTGGCTCAGTTTCAATTGCGGTCTTTCATTACTCGGCTGCCGTTCTTTGAGGTAATGGATAGTCGATTGCTGATTGTGTTGCATTTTCATCATTCCGGATTCAGATTGCCATTTAGAGTTGGTCGTGGGACTTTCGTAGGATAGAAGCGAAAATGCTTTCTTATTTTAACTGTCCGGTGAGCTAAATCTCCCAATACTATCCCTTTTAGTAGAACTTTTGGTCGATACCCTGAGCTTTTCGTTTTTTTGTCTCCAAATGAGAATCGTCTCATAACTCTGCGATCGTATCTCTTCAACCCGACGAAAATCTCAACGATTTCAGAGTACTCAGGCACGCCACTTTTATTCTTAGCAAAGCGCTTGATCAACTGTTGGCAAATGAAGACGGTATATTCATATCCGCATTTGCGGAAAATATAAACCAATGCTAGCTCACTAATCTTTTACCCGGCATCAAGAAGAGCAAATCAAAGGCAGCTTTCATCTCTCAATCCTCTCTAGAGATCAATTTCACCTTGTATTTCGCAATTACACGAAGAAGATGAAATTCGCGAAGCAAAATCCCGAAAAAAGCCAGAAAACAGGTTCTAAGCCAATACTTTTGATCGGGAAATGGTTTGGAGAGGACTGACGTATTTGAATTTTGTTTCTCGAGGCGTATTGTCTGCTATAGGAGTAAAACTCTCAAGAAATCTTCGAGTTGTATTCATCCATTTTTATGATACTCGTAAAATTCAAAGACTAAATCAAGATCGGCGTCATTGAATTCGAGGCCTGAGGAAAATAAGGCACTTTTGGAGGTCGTGCTCGGTGATGTCGAATAGATCCTGTTGTTTGATAGAAGAGAAGATAGTGGATACGTGGTCTCCGTAATTTTTGATAAATAGTTCTCGTGCTGCTTCAGTCTCGAGTTTTCCTGCAGCGTTCGAGCTAAGAAATTCCGAAGGGCTGACAGGATTGAGGGTTAATCATACCGATTTTGAAATGGGAGTTAATGATGCTACATGTAAGTTTTATTTGGCAACAAATTAAGAGAGTTACATTTGAGAAAAACTTCTTTTATTTCGAACAGAGCAGGGTGGCAAAGCGAGAATGAAAATTGATTTTCTTCGGAGTTTTCTAAGGGTGTAAACGAGAAGATAAATTGCTTGATGATAACTTGTCGAAATTTGTGTTCCAACTCAGATGCGAAGATCATACAAGGTGAAATTGAGCTTCAAAGAGATTTTGGAATGAGCGATGGTTTGAAAACTGGGATAGCGAACTATCTGCCATCGAGAAATTAGGAGCTTGGATGTCTTCTATCGTTTGTATCGGTTAATTATCATTATGCAATCGAAACTTGACAGCATTAATGAAAAAATGTCAATTTATTGTCTGATATCAGTCTGCTCGAATGATTTCGGAGCTGGCTTGCTCACCACAATAATTCCAGTACCCAAGTTGATGAGATATCCCTTGATAGCAAACAAACCTGATGGCAGAGGAACCGGAATAGTGTATAGTGGGAACAAGATAAATATTTATCGGACAAAATGGATTGAGGGACTGGTTATCAATGCCAAAAATTGATCTAAAGAAAAGGTTTCAGAAGAAAGCAAATCTTCATTTCAAGAACAATGATGTTGATTCAAGACGCAAGAGGAATAGCAATACGAGGAAATCTTTAATGTAGAGGAAGGCAGAGATATATTGACTTTCGCAAATGAGGGCGGAATCATAAAAAAAACTTGAATAGATAAATGCTCTGTTCAGATTGAAGGCCCTTTTTGAGAGACATATCTACATCCAGAGTTGATTCATGTGAAAAATAAAAACCCCGTTTACATAGGTGGAAAAAGGAGACTGGATTAGGACAAAAGGAGGAATAATTAACAGAAAACAGCTGTTGGAGATTAGTATTCGATCTTTCTGATGTTGGATGACTAATTATTTTGTAACTGGTCCTGTTTCTCCAGGTCTGAATCGAGTGTGGGCTCTGTTCGATCGAATTTATTGAACATAAGTCAAAGGCCATAATAGAAGCACACACTCTCGAATGAACTCCAATCGAAGATTTTTATTCGACGTTCTCGCAAACTTTTGAGTACTTTAACTCGAAAGTTTAACTTCTTTTATCAGTAAACTACCCATAGGTGCTAATGCTATTGCTATTGCTACTTTGTTTGATATATGACGTAAGCAACTCTGAATTAATACATGAAAACCACGGTCTCTCCAATATAAAATGTAATATTAGAATTAACAAATTTTCCGTCGAACCAGCCAAAATCAGGCTGATGTTCAAAGACATCTTTAGCGGATCCCAGACCAAAAAACCTTTAGTTATTTCGAATTATTTGCTGACTAAGTCAAAATATGATATCTACAACTATGAAAATGCTTAGTTCTTTTAGAATTCTTATGATTTTCTCAAAGACATCGCACACACGTATTGGTAAAGGTTTTAAGCTTCAACTATCGCATGGAAGCGAATCAATGGCAAATATTGCTTGCAAAATGATTCTCTAAATCTTAAAATTGTTGTCAGCCAAACCTCATCTCGCGTGCAAAGAAACAGATAATATCACCTGCGAAAGCAAGAACTACCTCAGTCAGGGAAACTTACTAATGAAAGGAAAACTTTTACTCGAGCCAAAAGTATCTTCTAAACTTGAGATCGATCGCTTGTGATATATTCAAGGCAAGCTTGTATCTTACCGTTTACTACTTGTTAGACTCCTTAAGCAAATCACTCATTAGCTGAGACACGATAGAAGGAGACTGGGAAAAAAATTTGTTTTAATAGAAAGATTGCCACATGGAGCCAACACCTCTGAAAGCCTTCAAAATATTCCTAACCTCTTCAGCACCGCTGAAGGTCCTATCTGATTTCTTCTAAATGATTCTTACTTTCAGGAGAGCTTCAGCAATTTTCAGCTTTTCAAGACGTTGAGAAAACATTCGAAATCCAAATTAATTACAGGTTAGCTCTATAAAATTTCACGTGGATCTCTAGTCTCTTTTAAAATTTTTTTGATTTAAAGCTTTTCCGAATTTTCCGAATTCAGATCCTCTTTAATATGAAGCAAACTGTAAACAATTAAAAAATTAGGATTCTTGTGCGAAAGAGGTGCAACATATCAATGCTCTTTGATTTTCTGGCATTCACTCAATATGTTCTTGATTTGAGTTTTCATAAGTTAAGAATTCACGTAAAATTGAGAAAATGAAAGGAATCTTAAACATGTGTCTGAAAGTTGGCTAGCTCTCCCTGTACGACCCAGAGAAGCGCGAAATACGATTTAGTTACTACGGTTCTAAAGCAGATTCTGCATTTTCAAAATGTTATACTCCAAATTGAACTCCTTTAATAGGGTTTCGTAATTCTTCAGTCAAAGGAGACCTCTTCTGCACAATGAATACATTGCTTTCAGGTGATCGAGAAAAAAAGCACCTTAATAAAAGAGATCTAAGCTATAGAATTTAGCATAATGGTTCCATAAATACTCGATGATATTTCAAAAAGAATCGTATTTCAAAATGAAATCTGAGTATAGGAGAAATCCTATTAACAAGGAATTTCCGATGATTCTAAGAGATATTCATATGAAAAGAGATATGCTATTAAAATTGCGACTTCGCACTATTTGCACTGTTACTTCAGTAAGCCTCTGTCCTACTGACTAATTGGCTGTGTTTGTGTTTGAATGAAACGCTTCTTGAACATTTGAGAGCGAGTAAGTTTGAGCTGGCCAGTTCTGGCTGTTCAAAAAATCTAATTTGAACTTCTCAAAGGAAGTATTTTGACCCGCTAAATTTAATGTCACCAATAAATTATGTTTTGATCATAGGAGAATCAGTATGTCGAAAATTATAAATCTTTAACATTCTAGCTTACCCTCAGTGTTCCTATCTGAGATTAGACATCTTCCATAGCGGTCTATCGTTGCCACAATCTCTCCGTCAGGATTGAAATCAATGCGAGTCATGACATTTTCTACACGGAAATACGTTAAATAAAGTCAAATTTGTTCAATACGATATTCAGTGCTATATTGAGAGTGCCATCTCGATTTTAGGACGAGTGTTACATTATCATCAGCCTTCGGTATGGAGGAGTAGGCGTCTTCATTGATTATAGGTTACATCTCCCCAACCAATCACTAAAGAAGGTGAAAATAATGAGGAAGATTTATAACAATGATTCTACTTCCAGTTACTTCTTCAAATGAATATATTTTCCTCACCTGCCCTTTCCATGAGATATCAAATCCTTGTGGATTGGCGGATTTGTCAGAGCAGTGATGAAGAGAAACTAAAAACCCTGTGTTTGCAATCTCTTTCACATGAGTCCTACCGTGGCTATATACTTGAAAATAGTCATTAAACATGAGTTAATATGGAAAATTAAACTCTACCATCGCGATTGGCGAGTTGAGCTCCGTCAAAGTTTGTGACCTCTTTCTTCGTTTTGAGTTCGACAATACGAATCTCATTTTTGGATGACCACCAGGCGAGTTGGGTTCGAAATGGAGGGGATATCCTGTCTATCTAAAGTTAGACTATAGTAAGAGGTGCTCGAAGAAGTGAAAATATGATAAACTAAATAAATCAGTGGACTAAAGTAGAAGCGCCAGTTTTTCCCGAATTTCTAGACGAATTATGGCTTGATATATTTTTTTGGCTGTTGAGTCTTCATGCGTAAACTTTTGACCCATTACTGTTCCAATTTGTTATTGATACAAAGACAAAATAAAATTTCAATTTTCGAAACCAATTTCAATATGATCAGTGGGCTAATGAGACAATGAAAAAAATAAGCAAAGGTACGATACCGCGATAATGATTCTCAATGATTGCTGGATACTTTAAATGAATTTTTGCATTCATTGTTAGCGAAAAACAGTTAATGAATCCGGTATAAATTCACTACGAAGAAGAAAACGCCCAAAAATTGAGGGAGACAAAGATGTTGAGGCCACGAAATGAATCAATCTCAGAAAAATCTAATACATCAAAACAACCAATTCAATGCTCCAAAGATTCCTAAACAAAGTATGGAAGTCCATTTTGTTTCAAGCACTTCAAAGTGAATAACGCTTTTGTTTCCTAAAACTCGATGCCAGTGAGACAGTAAAAAAAGCTGGTCGATCAGGAATTCCATGTTCTATAAATCAGAAGGGGAGGACTTGGCTCACTTGGATTTGCACTTCAATCTACGGGTGTTCTCATTGCTTTTCTTGGACATGGAAGTGTTACTCACATTGACCACCCCTCTTCAAGTCCAAAGGTCTTTGTATTCTCTCTTAAATTGTGGGTTCATAACACCTTTAGGGAACAAAGTCTATTAGGTTTAATTCAAATTAGCCTGGGTCTTCTTTTAGGGATCGTCTAAAGGCAAATATTGGACTACTAAACTTTTCAAGTCTAGACCCCTTTTTAAAGCTGAACTTTTGTGGCCTCTCGCTTACAATAAATGTGAAAACTAATCAGAAGATATTAACGACCATTCTTAATATGCACGTAGTTGAAATGATAGAAACTTATAGCAAGTAATACCCCATTTTTTTTTTTTCATGACAAAATCTCGATCCAAGAGGGATTCCACCATGATGTGATGTGTATTCGAGAATGAAAATATTGTTTTCAGATTGATATTATGTTGAGGTAAGATGTGTTAATCAATCTTATCTCCACAGCTTTTCTTCAAATAGTTTATTTTTTAACTATCATTGAAATGGTTCAGAAACTGCTAGTGATAATTTGCTTTCAGCGTTAATTCTTCTAATAGTGGCTGTTCCGTCTTCAATTTAATGATGTTTGAAGAGAATTGCAAATTAAAATTTCGAAAGGACAACATATATATCTATGATTCATTGCTTAGTGATAAACTCCGATATTTACTAAAGAATTCTTAAAATTTAAAAACTAGGTCTGATTTTTTGCAATTAGACTGAGAATCCTCCTACGAAATAAATTTATGTTTGCTGTATGAATTCCTTCATTAATCATTTTGTTTCAGACAAGATGAATGCATGACAATATCGCCAAGTAGATAAATTAATATAGAAATAATCGCTGCCACAAGTGTGATTTTACATTACTATTCATCGTAATCATTAAATATTTTCACATAGTTTTTTCGGGTTTCTTATTCCTTGGGTGATTATTGACTTTGATCCCTTCACAAATAAAGCAGACAGACATAGCCCTTTTTAATATGTACATGAGATTAGTCGTTATTGATTAAATAATGATATTAACTTCACCCGGGGTCCTTCCAGTATAAAGCTTTTTACCCGATTTGTAGTCCAATAGTGCTACTGTCACATCATAGGAGGCACTAAAAATGATATCACCTTTTGGACTCCATCGTACACAATAAATCACGTCTAGTAAGCAGTAATTAAAACATTTAAAATTAATTTCTGAGCTTAATTTCACCGTAAGATATTGAGCAGCCATATGAAGTAAGGTCGAAAATCCATTAAGACTCACAGCTTCCCGTCAGACATCGGCGGCCAAAAGAAGGCTTCAGTAGCTTGCAGTCCAATAGTTCAACAGTCTCCATGTTACATCAGAATACGATAGCAAGACAAGCCGACAAAGTAATTCTGATGGACACTTCAAAATCTGAATTTATAATAAACATGGAGCACAAATTCAAAGGCTCGAACCGAGATCAAGCATGCTCTTTTAGAGTACTATTGGCTTCAAAATTAACATTTTTGAAGTACTTATGAAACGATGAGATTCTATGCTTCAGTATCTATCTTCATATATATCTCAGATCAGAAATTAACAGATTAATCAGAAAAATCAAGTATTCATACAAGAAAATATAATACCGAAATGTTCTCTCAATTTTCTCAAAGATTGTTACCCTCAACAAGTGAATTCAGTTTCTATTTAAAAGAAAATGAGGAGCTCAATATGGATAATTGGCCGAATCATAGATGTTAGTTAATTTTCCTTCTTATCTTCGGTGTTCTTAAATTGATGCTGTTAAAATGAAAACAAAAATTGAAAAATTTTCATTAGCTTGTTTGCTCGATTAATATTCGTTTCCTATGGAAATACATGAATTACAAGGGTAAGCTGCAGTTGAACAAAGAAGTTATTTGAGAACATGGTTAGGGTCACAGAAAATGGGGCTTTCAAGATCCTTAATTGACTTCGAAGAGCACGCATAATTGATGACAACGATCATTATCATATAACTACCATGGGATATGAACGCTGAAAGAGAATGCATATGAATGAATCAACAAATAATGTTTCAAGGGTCAAGCTCAACGAAATTTCCGAATATAGGATTGCTCAAAAGCTTCTTCTTCGCACCTTGGTCCTGAATCTTATTGGTGTGTAACACTAGTTTGTTGAGATTTTTCCAAGTGGTATTAGTTCCTATAATCACACCTCCTTTATCTCCTATCTCATTTGTGTTCAGATCAAGTACTTCGAGATTGATCCAAGTGGTGTTATTTCCGATTGCTTCACCTCCCTTCTCACCAATCTTGTTATTTTTCAATCCAAGTATTTTGAGATTTTTCCAGGTGGTATTACTTCCTATCATCACACCTCCTTTATCTCCTATCTCATTATTATTCAACAAAAGCTCTTCGAGATTGGTCCAAGTGGTGTTATTTCCGATTGCTTCACCTCCCTTCTCACCAATCTTGTTATTTTCCAAAACAAGCTTCTTGAGATTTTTCCAGGTGGTATTACTTCCTATCATCACACCTCCTTTGTCTCCTATCTCATTCTCATTCAACCAGAGCTCTTCGAGATTGATCCAAGTGGTGTTATTTCCGATTGCTTCACCTCC
>ENA-UOTZ01001393-UOTZ01001393.1-compost-metagenome-genome-assembly--contig:-NODE-1393-length-16652-cov-5.109563_pt1 | contig 16652 bp, 17 predicted proteins | sample MGYA00238144_ERZ746983 | MGnify/ENA primary metagenome ERZ746983 (study PRJEB28759, sample SAMN06268863) | compost metagenome | isolation source: single cell | place: USA: California, Emeryville, Joint...
TGCTTAGTAGTACTTTTCCTTTAATCAATATGGCTCTGCTTGCATAAGTTAGAGTATTAACAGTCTCCTCAAGAAACAGTGAATTTGGAGAAATACAAGCAATCATGATATTCTGTCCTCCACCACCTGAAAATGTAGCAAAAATATAAAGCACTTATTTCCTGCTCAAGGGATTACTCAAAGAGTCTTTTAGCAGCCTGGTCAGTTTGGAGTCTCGATAAGGAACGAATGCCTTCCTTCTCGTGCGATCAGAGAGAATATTGATACAATTTCCAAGCGCAAGGAGACTTTTGTTAATACTTGCACCTTCAGCAAGGTTTTTTTCTAATATCGCAAAATTAAAACTATAAAATCCCACTACTTCACTCACCTGCACTCTTTGCTTCGTAACTGGAAGCCTTTTCGCTCCCTGCAAGATCAATGATCCTGAGTCTTGATTGGTAGAGTTTCTTTTGCCTAGATATGGAGAATCAATTTATGACGTGCTATGAGAAATATCACAAACCCATGTTTTTCTCTCGCCTCGACTCTAAGCTGGAGAATCGCATGCGATCTTGATGAAAACTGATTCATTGCTGTCGGCGCAAGTGTTCTCTTCAAATTCCCTTTTGAGATCAACTGCTCTATTTCTTCCAAGCCTCCAACTTTGACTTCAACGATTCCCGGTAGCAATACTCCTACTGTCATTAACAGCTTAATCTTTTCCATTGATAAGAAATTCTATACCATTCTGTGCATCATCAAGCACTTGCAGCACTTTCGAATTCTCATTTAGTAAATCAATCACCTGCTCATTGTATATCTCGAGATAGCTGAAATACACATCAGTCCTTTTAGAGTCCTCAACCTCTTTGATTTTTGCCAAAAGATGCTCGATCGTGTACGTGCAAACTCCTTTCTGTTTGTAATACTGAGCACTTTCTCCGAAAATCGTGTGGGTTTTGCCTGCGCCAGTGATACCATAGGCCATAATTGTCGTATTGATCCCTTCTAACACTCCGCTGAGCTTTGGAGCAACTGCTGTGGTGAAAATTTCCTCATTTGTAGATTTTGGGCCGAAGATCGCATTAAATTGAAAGAATCTTTCTCTGGAGTCAATGTACCGAAAGTCTCGGTCGATCAGTTGAATAGTTTGCCCGTCGTGTTTCACAGCGTCATATGCTTTTCTATTAGAGTATTTTGCAGACGAGGAATTGCTTGTGATGGAACGTGCGTTAGACACCAAACTGCCTTTTATGCTGCCCGTTAAGCTGGATTCTTCGATCGAACTGCTTAATTCATTCTCAGTTGGGGACACGGTAACCTCAAATGGTTTAATTCTCACGAAAACCTGGAAATTTGAATCCTGTTCAGCTGCCATTCAAAGCGTTGATGAACTTGACTGCTCTTTTATTATTAATCTAATCTTTTAATAAATTTTATTCAAAGAAACTGAAGCTGCGAATTTTCTAACTAACTGATGAAAAACTGATCTTATTCGAATAAGAGAAGCTAAAGCTACCAAAAAGATAGAATCGTCCTCAGATTTCCCTTTTCAAGCGATTTCATTACTTAGATAAACGGGTATTCTAATATTAAGTTCTATACTGAAAACAGACCGACATTTAAAGGCAAATTCATTGAAAATTATTATTTATTTCACTACTCTTATTATTAGTTCTCATTAGTCTTAGGCTCGATCTGTGAAATGTCATCATCAAAATTGTAGTCGACAGACTGCTGCTTATTTCTCTCAGAAACAGTCGTTGAATGTAGATTATGATACTGAGCACGAATCTCCGTCTGTTGCTCAGGAATTGATGTATCGACTCGCTTTTGCTCGTGACTCTCTCTAAGCGCATATTCATTTTCTTTATTTAAACTAATAGCATCGGATTTCTTGCGCGCTGATTGGAGTGAATGATGCAAGCGATTTGTCATCGGAGTGAACGTAATCCCCATCTCCTTCATTATCTTCTGCTCTAGCTCAACGAGTTTCTCTTTTCTCTTCTTCCCCTCCTCATACAGCTTATCGAAATGCTTCAAACTCTCGTCCCTCTGACCCGCGTTTTCTTTCGACGTCTCGTCTAGTCTAAACGTCGAAACCGTATTTAATTTCGATGATTTCTCATGCTGATGGTGCGAGCTCAAGTCGCCGGTCTTATACAGCTCTGTATTAGCGCTGCTAATACGCTTTGAGTCCAGCACCATCATTTCCTCTTCAAACTCCTTTTCCAGCTCCTGTCTCTTCCTTGCGCTTTGATATAATCTCGTGAAGATATCAGCAGCTTCTGAATCCTGATTAGGTTGCCTTTCCTTCAATTTCTGATCATAGTCATGCGTAAATCTCTGCGGTTGGAACGAGCAACCAGTTGGCTCGTTTGCCTTTGCCTCCTCGTTCAATTTCTTCATATGATGTCTCCTCCTGCTGTCCAACTCCATCCTTTCGATCGTATTTGGATGATCCTTGGTCGCCTGGTTTCTCGTTGAAGCAGACGAAACCAACCTCGGTGTAAAGGTACAGCCAGCCAACTCCTTCTCTGCAAGATACTCCTTCTTCATTTGAAGAATCTTCTTCTTAAGCTGAGCGTCCTGGTAAAGTCGCTCAGACACACTCCCTTTGAGCTCTAAAGACTCATCTCGCTGGAGTTTATGTCTTCGACTCGACTTACTCAAGTCAGGTTTGAAAGTCACCCCTTCTAACTCTCGGTACTCTCTGCTGTATATCTTAAGGTGTTCTCTTGGGGATTTTGGTCGCGAAAGCCTTTGGAAAACCGGCGTTTTTAGATGCTCGACCGTGGCTTTCGCACTGGTTTTGCGCTTGTTGATCGACGGAGAGAAAGAGCATTCTCTAAGTTTCATCAGGTCGCTCATTTCTTTGCGAATCATGCGGTTTTCCTCGTGAATAAAACGCTGTTCATAAAGTCTATTGAATCCAGCGTTTTCAGATGAACTGCGCGTTCGTCGCTGATGAGCAGTGTAGCGATTTTGATCCAGTTGCTTCTTCAGCCGGAGTTTTTGAGCGCTCTCGTCAGATGATTGCTCTAAGCAATTGAGATTCTGCTCAACAGGAGATGGAGTCTGTTCAGGACTGAATCCTTTAAATTTGTTCGCGAAATTTCTTGCAACAGGTTTGCGTGGCTCGATGGTCATAGAACCCAGGTTCTTTTTAGAGCTTGCATGTGAGCTTTTGGCTGTTCTGGCTGATAAGAGCTGTTTTTCGTTGGTTGGGTCTCGAGTAACTTGTTTATCTGCTTCGAATCGAGCTGATTGAGGTTTTATATCGGGTTCTTCGGATACGACTTGTAATGCGTCCTGCAGTTGAGAAGAGAGCATGGGAATATACTTGGTCCGCATCCATATTTGATAAATTCTGGAGGATAGGTCGTATTGTGAGGCCGTGCTCAGTTGTTGGACGTAGTTTGAGAGTTCGAAAATTACGCTTTTGTCTTCCGAAGAGGATTCGAACCTTTCTATTAGGAATGGAGAATCATCGGCAGCTAAAAGCCCAATTTCTTCCAGATATTTAGCAAAAAGCTCTGCTTTAGACATCGGCAAAGGAATTGAAGAAAATATTATAATTGGATTCCAACTAAACGAGAGTTAAATTTCAGATAATTTGATCGTTGTTTTTTTTATTGCTTTTATCATTAATGCAGCTTAATTTTATTGACGTTTTGCTGCATGCATGCAATAGAGAATCCGTAGATATGAATGCTCGCTACACCATACGAAGAATGCTTTTCTCTCGGACAGTTTATTTAGAGTCTATGAGCTCAGTTGTATAGGGAAGTGGAGGAAAATCTCGAACATAATTTTTCACTAAGCATTATTTTTCGATCATTCAATGAGTGTCATTCACAAACAAGGCTATGAAATCAATGGTTTAGTTATGGATTATGATCCCAGTAGTCCATCGCTCATTTATAAGAATATGCAACGATTTAATTTTTAATTTCTTAATATTATAAGCTCGGGGATATAATGATTTTGTTGACTCACTGTCGGTCTTTCTTCATTATAAGAGTTAAAATCTTGAGAATCCTTAAAAATATTACAATTATATCAATATATATCATCATCGAGGCTAAAATATAATCGTCGATGCTCAGTTCATGCGATTTACCTCCAGTAATGAGTTGTGTGTCGTAAATGAGGTAGAATCCATAGAGGGTTATTACTCCAACTGAAACGAGGATGTGATAAGTGGGACTCCGAGAGATCATTTCAAAAAGCGAAAAGAGGAATATCGCGCATCCGAACACGAAAAGCGATCCGCCTTTCATCGTAATATCTGTCTCCGTATTGAACGCGTATAGAGTCAGGGCTAGAGTCATCCCTGCGGTCATAAAAACAGCCATGAGAACAATATCCGCCAATCCTTGCTGTTGGTACCAAGCGCAGATGAAAGCAACCATCCAAGCTTCAGTGAAGGTGAAAATACCGAGATAGATATAATTCTTTGGGTATGTTCGAGACAAGTTCCTGAAGCAGAGCACCACGAGCATCGTGACGAAATTAATGGCCATCATAAGCCAGAGAGTCCATGGACTGGTTCGTAGAAAGTGTCCGAATCCAACGTCCGTAGTCATCATCGCATAGAAACTCAGAAAACCTGTTGCGAAGAGCTGACATGTGATGATTGAGTAGACCTTCTGGACGAATCCTCTGCGGACTTGAAATGAGCAATCCTTTAAAAGAGAATTGGCCTGATACGGTCCATATTCAAAATCGTAGGCTGGTTGATTCATTTGTATATTATGCATCATGGAACACGAGGTGGAGTTTGCTGAGGATAAGAAATGAAAATTATTGTCTGAATTCTTATTAGAATCTAAGATTTGGCTTTGATTTAGATTTATTCGAATTTTTCGGAAAATGGAATTTTTCTATTCGATGCTTCTTAATAATAATAAATTTGTGGACTTTCAGTGGTCATCATATCTAACTGATTAGCTAGCTATTTGTGCCTTGAGGGCTTAAACTATTGAATTCGAATAAAAAGTTTTGCATTAGAAATCACCTTCTTATTTAATTATCCCTAATTCACCTAGTTAATGGCTATTGCTTTGATCAACCAGCTGTAAATCGATAGTAATATTAATATAATAGCCTTTTCATTCTCATAATACTCAACAACAGTAGGACCTTAACGTTGCGGAGTACACATAAAATGAATCAACTGATTGTTTCATAAGTCTACAAAATTGTTTGTACACAAACAATGACAGGGCCATTCTACTCGGAAGAGAAACTTTTGTCATCCAAATTCAGCATAACTTTTCATTAAACCAGCGAATATACAATACAAAAAATTTGTTATTCGCAAAATACATATCAGAAGTCTCATTGAATAAATCCCTATATTCTGAATATCCCTTACTGCAAAATATGGCAATTTGCAGAAATATCAGTATCCACTTTCATCATATATATTGGTTTTTAAACTCTTCTCCAACTGATTGCCATATGACGCTTTATCGTATGTCGCTAGGATTACAATCAGACCAAATAAAAAGTTTCTCATTTTTACCCTTTCTGAATGAAGGATCTTCCTTCTGTCCCACTTGAAGCGCCACAATGTGTTTCACCGCTTGGATCAATACGATGTCCATGACCAGCATGCACCCAGCGATAATCCCTACAATTGTGAGAACAACCATCCTCTTCGATGTCAGCGTCGCTTCTAACGTTGTATCTAAATTTTCTGTTATTTCCTGGTAGATGATCATCGCCGTGAACAATGCGATGGAAAAGATGTTCCTTTGTGAATCGTCAAAAAAAAACCTTTAGACCAACAATTACCATTTTCGGAAAATCTGCATTCGGATCCTATCGGAGTAAAACAGGGCATTGTACCCTAATAAGCTGTTCACGATGATGTTGATTGTCTAAGACATGTTTTACAATTTAGAAGAGGGTCTGTAGTTACGAATGCGAGGAGGATATAGACTGAAATATCAATAAAAAGCTTTCGGTATCCAAGTTCCAGGCCTGTAATTGCTATAGAAAGGAAAAACACTCCAGTGAGCATCAGCATTGCTCTAGATCTGACTTTCGTAAGCTGCAGAATAAATGAACCGTCGGGAGACGTCTTTGTGGAATCCATTGAGATTTATTTAAATAGTTTGCCTCGCGAATTGATTAAAATTCTCAATAAAACTCCTGACTTTATCTTAATATCAATTGCCTGCGTTTTACGTACTTACAGCGATGAAACCCCCTCCCTCATGTGACGCAAATTATTTTTCACAATACCGACAAAATCACTCTTATTTGATGCTTTATGCTTCAGCTATCAGCAGGAACAGCCGATCTAGCTGCAGCATCAAAGAATTATTTTCATTAAATGAGCTCTTTGGAAACAAAACGCAGAACTGAACGAAAAATCTCTAGAAATACAGAATTCAAAGGAAGAACAGCAAGCGATAACCATTCACTCAGACATCTTAGTACATGAATCTAATTTAACTAATGCAGGAGAAATAATCTCGTCGACAAGCAACCTAATATGCTCTTGTATTTCCTCATTGGGATAATCAAGCAGATCCTCAATGTAATGATAGTTGTGTGCAGTTATCAGCTTTTTAACACATGGATTCACTCCGTTTGTACTGCACTTCAAATTATGTTGATACGCGAACATCTGAGCCCTGTGGATAGTTTTGCAAATACATACCAACGTTATTTTAATCAGATCGGCAGACCAGACCTTGGACAGATTGTCGATTAAATCCTCGATACAGATGACTTCTGAAAAGAGCCGAATCTGCTCGAAACTCCCCTTTTCTAACAGAACCTGAAGACAATAGGTCGCATCGATTCTGTTCTGATAAGTCCCGGCCTTGAGAAGCTTAATTCCTTTCGCCAGGACACCTGTCTCTACTATTCTTTGTAGCACACATTGGTTATCAACGACGCATAGGTTCGATAAGACCCATAAAGCCTCACTTCGGGTTGCAGAATCTTTATCTTCGAGCTTGTTATACAGCGCTCGCAGTATCCCATTATTTAGCAGACACTACTTCAAAATTAAACGAGTTTCTCTCAAAAGTTTTTACCTCCGTGACTTTTTGGTCTCCCAGTGTCATATTCCCACAGTATCTAAATGCCAGCGCCTTCAACTCGTCATTTTTCGAATTCGAAATCATCTGGCAAATCTTATCGGTGACTCCAATGGAAAAAACTGCAGGTATGTTTATATCTTGGTTATACTCCGTAAAATAGGTGAGAGTCATCAAAGTGTAGAGCACAAGCTTCTCGTCTTTTGAATTGATGTTGTTTCCAAGAATCTCAAAAAATATTTTGAACTACAACAAAGAAAGTTATCAGTCTGATGTATAAGGTTGTGCTCAGTTTACATGGGCGATCTCGGGATAAGGCTTTCCTCTCGCAAAGTTCGAAAGCAGCCAAGCCGAAACTTTCATCGTGCAGTTGTCTCCTTCGTTTTCTTTCATCACCTTCTTCAGAAATTTCAAAAAACCTTGCTTCAGTAGCAGATCTCTGATTTCCAGCGATTCTCCACAGAAATTAGCCAGGATCCAAAGACACTAAGACACAATGCGGTTAGAGAATCACCTCTCCAACAGATTTAGTATTTACATTGTCTCTGATCTCGTTTGCTGTGTCTGTAACAATTGATAATATCATTTCCACCAGCCCGAATTTCACACAAGCGTCGATAACCCCGCTACTCATGGCAGTGAGATTGCACAGACACCAGGATGATTCAACACACAATTCATTGTTCAAATTGCATCGAGACTTCCATAATTCTAATAATTTGGCCACAATTCCAACCTTTTCGCATAAATTTGCAAATTCCTCTTGGTCCTGAGCATCCGGTAGTGACGTCGTTAAAATATTTCGCAGGTTTCGAATTTCTGAAACTATCTTTGCCATATCGCTTAATCGAATCCCTTCATTTAGTCCTTGGCATATATTTTCAATACTTTCAAGCTATCATTTTAATAGAATTGGTAAGGTCAGAATTGAGTGGAAGGTTACAGATGATTTGAGAAGCGTGTCTGGTGAAGTGGGCTGAGTTTTTGAATCGATAACTTTGATTCTTTTCAGATTTAGAGTCTCTCTTTTCTTTTTTTCTCTAATCTCAACGGTATATTCTTGATTCTTCAGTTTCAGCAAGACCGAAGAATCCTCCTCATTTCCTTTGAAAAGAGGGCCCTCCATCTGTGGCTCTCGACTTTCCTTGGATTGAATTTTTATTTATGAGTCTTTAGAAATTAAGTCGGAACAAATTTATAGGGCACCTACAACAAAAAGAAAAAATTTAGAGCAGTGATTCAGAAACCAAGAATCAGATCAAGTATCTTAAATTTTAACGAAGAGCAAATTTAGAAAGTTGAGATCTTCTTACTGAAGTCTGAGATTCTACCTGATGTTATCCAATCGATGGGTTATGTTTGGCAACCATGCTGTGATCCACTCTGAAATGCTTGTTAGAGACCAAGAGACAAGCAATTTGCTTGCTTCAATTGTGCATGAAAAAAGTGTTTATTAAGTCCGAATATTTTGATTATGTGGAGTGGCCAAGTTCTTCTATAGGATATCTAAAGAAATCCAGTTCTCAGCAGGTTGCCCTTTCTGGGAGCGATTTTACGTTATGTTTTACATAAAAATTGATTCAAGAATCACCGGTTTATGAACTTCATGGGTATTCGTGGTTTTATTTTGAATACAGAGAAGAAAGAGAGTTCACTCAGAAAGGCATGAGTACTTAATCAGAGGCGGAGTCACTTTCTAAATGAGGGTGATTTATATTGTATGGAAAAGCTGCTTCCAAAGTTGTTCGTGTAGACATTTCGTTTTCATATTGCTTATGAATGTCAGTTTTTGTTGAATAATAGGTGTGAGTCTTGAGGATAAAAATTCATTCGAGTATCGGAACATGCTCAAGCTAATATAATTTTTCTCTTTAGATTTCATTAACGCCTGTAGAGTCAGCATGGGATATTCATTTAACAATTGGCTTACAACTGCATTGGCACCTTTGAGCACAGGTAATTTTAAAGGACATGTCATATTGAAAAAAAAATAAAAGCGCTCACACACACAGAGAGAAATAAGATGTAGATATATAGAGGACTTATTGCAGTTTTTGTTCTATAAGTTCATACGTAGAGAATTGAAAAAAAAAAAGGAATAAAAATCACCCTTAAAATTACAATCTTTGTTATTTTCTTAAATTCTGTCTCATACTGAGAAGAATCTCAGCGGTTTCCAACGCCAATGCCTCGAACACGATATCAGCAACCTCAATCTGTATCTCTGTTTCTTCGTCATCGTAGCAGACCCATCTATCTTCCAACTCGCCAATCTAAATTGAAAATGAAGCACGATGAAACATCTCGATTCAGCAAATAAATTGTTGTTACCTCTTTCGATATCGTTTTCATTAAATTTTCTTCTTTATAGCGCTCCAACTGCTCTTCATTCAAGGTAACAATGCCTTGTCCAGGCACTTCGATGCTTGTACCAAGAAATCCACAAGCACTACCATACCAATCAACAACTCTTTCTTGAGCTTGTTTTAATATTTTGCCAATATCACTCTCTCCAACGATTTGATTCTTGCAATTTTGCTGCGATCTCCACAGGTAAGGAACGCCTTTAAGCCCATATGGACGATGAGCGTTTAGCGCTTCATTGAAAGCATCGAATATCGCTTTATTATGAAACTTCTCCATTTCAATTATCTCCTCATGCTTTATATCTCTCGACTTTGCCTACTCAAATCAGATTTTCATATTGACAGACAAACTTACATTGAATTCTTCTTCGATTCGATTGTATAAATCCTCGGATAATATCGAGGGCAGTTGCTCTTTGCGGTTAGCTTCAAGCGACAATTGGTTTGGGTTAGCATTATATGCTTGTAAACTCGCAAGCTTTTCTTCAGGCGAATGATATAATGGCACATTGATACTATCGAGGAACTCTTCTGTGTAAGAATCTGCGCGAAAAGAATTGAAGAATTGAAAGAGGAGAGAGCGCTTTACCCAATATGTTTTTACAAATAAGTTCCAAATAGCTCAACACGACTTCTTTATCACATTTGATACCTTTTTCCTTGTTCTTTGCTCGTTCTAGATAAAAGAGGCTTTAATAATGAACAATAATACGCGACGCTACCTAGCTCTTCCTGTCTTTTTTGCAGCATCATGATCTTTTCGATTGCTTTATGAGTTGCGGGCTGGTAGCCTTTCGAGTCTTCAACTTGACTTAAATCTAAGCGACAAGATAACGTCAACGGTTTTGCTTCTTGCTCTTCTTCTTGTGTTGCTGTGGAGTATAAGTTTCATATTTGGGTGCATAAAAATTTCTTCTTACATTCACCAAAACTTAATTTCGGTATCATTGGGGAGTTTTCTTCTTGAGATTCGTTCGAATCAACTTTGTTTAGAGGTAAAGACGAGCACTGCTCTTCTTGCACTGGAATCTGTATTGAGGGACCTTTCACAGGCTGGACACTCTCGAAGTGATCTATAGAATAGCGTTTAAATGATGGACAATCTTACAACCAAATTACCTCCAAAGCTGCTAAATCCACCAAAACCACCAAAACCCCCATTACGTCCACCCGCCCTAGGTGTCGAATCATGACCATGATGATCTATTTCCTGATGTTCGCCATGGACCTCTTCTTCATCATGGTTTACACCATTCGTTTCTTGGTTACCAAAACCTGTGACTGTTAAAACATGATGATTTCTCTCCTAATTGAAAAAGTTTGCTTACAGCCACCGAAGCTCAAGCCATTAGTGATTTTTTGATGTCTGTTGGTCTTAGGGCTCATATCACCCCCATGATGCTCCTCTTCGATTTCGTCGCAATTATCACTTAGCTTCAAAGGATGAGAAGCAACTTCGTTATTTTCAGGGCTGTCCTTTTTAGGATTGCTATTGCTCTCAGTTGAGCTATTCATCTAAAGTAGTAAGCGTGTTAATAGATAGGGGTTATAGTGTGAGGATAATACCTCTTCTCCGCTCCACAGCTGTCCATTATTTCCGTTGTCTTCAGGCAACTTCAACGGTTGTGGTGATTTCTTATTATCATTGAGTCCTTTAGGCGGCTCTAGAGGCGAATCGGTATCTGCTTGTATAGGATCATCATCTGATAAATTCAGATATCGATTCTGCTTTCCTTTGTTCTTTCCTGAATAGACTTCATTTGGGAGGCTCAGTACCGGATTACTAGTTTCATCGCCTCCAAACTCAAATTTATCTATTATTTTTATCGTGTTCATATTGCTATTCGCAGATCTATTCAAATCTCCTTCTCGGCTGAAATTCACGCTATTCTCATCTGATTCCCCATCGCTTTTGAACAAACGTCGTTTTGATCTATTCGCGTCTCCCTCCTCATCAGTTAGCGAGTTCCTCATGCTCATATCACTCAAACTCTGCGCCTTTCCTTCAGGACTTGTCCCAGCGACTTTTTTCATGAATAATAAATCTCTTTCAGTCTAAAAGCATACATTTTTTAGCACTCCTTTAGAAACAAAGAAATGAATACCTTTTTGAGAGCCTCATTGAACCTCACCCATCCTTTCTCAATGTCCTTTTTGCTTTTCTGGATCTGCTTCTTTTCTTTAGACACCCATTTCTCCAATTCAATCTTCTTCGTATTGAACGTATTCGGCGAGAACCGTTTGGTTTCAAGCATTTTATTCATGTAATCAACCTGTGTCTGGTGTCGCGCTTCTAATGCTTGCTCTCTCATTTTAATCAACCTCTCCATGTTAGCATGCTGGAGTAGTTCCTGGAATTTCCTTTGCGTGAACTCTTTGAAAGGATTTCTTAAGAATAAACTCGTTTCCTGATCTGGGACTTCAGGCTTGCTCTCGACTGACAATGTTAGGTCTTTTGAGCTAGATTTGCAAATTTCAATTGAGACTATGGAACATCAAAAGGATTTTACTGAGGAGAGAAGAAACCAGGCTGACAAAAGACTTTAGTAGAGTTTTCTCTCACAATCTGCTCCGAGCCCATAACGAGCCTCATCTGAGAGAGGTTCAAGCTGCTTTCGAGTATCTCGCTTTTGCTTGAAACTGGCGTGGGTTCAACAGACTTCTGCTTTTGGTTTTCATCGCCGAAATGTTGAAGATTAATGGCCTCTGTGTCGATTTCCAATGGCTTTTTAGTCAGAGTACGTGGAGTTATTATGGTTTGGTTTTGTGTGCTTTGATGATTGCTCTCTGGTGAAGCTAGCAGCACTGCTATAAATTGAGTTAGCCATGATCCTTTAGTTACTGTCTTACCATCTGTGCTTTGAATAAGCGAATCGGGCTGGTCGTCCTTGCTCTTTCTCACAGAAAGTGAAGAATTCGCGAGCTGCTGCTCATTAAACTTTGCCTGCAAGGCTTTTTTATTTTCTTCCAATTGCGCTCGTAGATTCATGAGCAGTGCTTTAGCATCGGGATTCAGGTTTGAATCAAGACTTTCCAGGAGGTTTAGTTGATTGATAATCTGATTCCATCGTGATGTCTCTTCTTCTTTAAACTTCTCAAAATCCTGCGCAAAATAGAATAAGAAATCTACAATTCAGGAAATCTTACGCTTTGAGACAGAGTCACATGCTCGTTAGAATCGTTCATATGTGTCCTGACAAGATGGGCTACTTCGTTTCTCTCTAAACAAATATTAATTCCTTGTAAAATTCATTATATTTTACCTTTGCTCTCTTCAGCATGGTTGGAAATATTATCTTTTCTTTCATCTTCGCAGACGCAAGCATTCTCTATTTCAGTTATAGGTTCAACTACATAGATTAAATCGTCTCGAGGGTGAGGGATTGATTTTTCAGTGGGCTGCTCAGAAAAAGATTTCTGTTCAGCGTCTTTCAACATCGCTGACTCGCCTCCAATGACTTCCTCATGACTTTTCTCAGCTTGAGCCTCTCCTTTTGAAGGACTGGGATGTGGGTAGTTGCTAAACTGCGGACCGATATTGGGATCTACAATTCCCTCCTCTTCCTCGTCAATGGAGTCCACCTCCTCGATGTCTTCGCCGATTATATCTATATTCTGGTGAACGTGGTCTGATGCAGCCAATGTTTTTTCATACATCTGCTTGAAGAATTCCTCCTGTAATTTTCTTTGCTGCTCCTCCTCCTGGCTTTCAATCGGCTGAACTTCATTTTCGTTTTCTTCGTTGTGGTCATTCGCGCACACCCGTGATGAACTCGACTCGTTCTCTTCTTCGATGCTTTTCGAAAACTCGCTCTGTCTGAAGCGTTCTCCAAACTGCTGTCTCCAAGCTTCCAACTTCCTGTTTCCTTCAGAAAGCTTCTCGGGGCTGGCTTCGTACTCACAGCCATCACCTTGATTATTTTCAACTGAATCGCCTCCTTTGTGCTCGAATTGATCTATCTGATCCGAAAATTCAGTTCCAGATCCATCGACTATGTGCATAAGATTTGGATTCTGGCTCTGCTGGTTAATGCTGTCCTTCATCTCAAAGGGAAGGTCCTGATTCTCATGATTCTCGTTGTTTTCGAGCTGATCGTCTTCTCCTACCTCAACTTCCATCATTTCAAATACGTTTCCTTCGTGGTCGACCAGGAGGACTTGTCCATTAGGACCGAGAAGAACACGTCTTCCCTCTTCATCCACCCCATAATCAATATACTCAATCTCATTGTTTTCAGCTTCTCCTTCCTGCTGGCTACTATCAGCCACGTTATTGCTGCCGATCATCTCACTAAAATACTTTTTCAGCACTTTCCTGGTGAAATACCCTCTAAAATGCTTTTGAATAAACGTAGCTGCCGCCTCCTGGATTTCCGCGGCATCCATATCTTCACCCTCCTGGAGATATCTCAAATAATCGCTTTGTTGCCTAGGATTAGCATCGTTCACTCGATAACTTGGATATTCATCGAACGAATCGCCTTGCGAATTCTGCTGTGTCATAGCCCTCTGGAGATCACTATTATGAGCGCCCTCCTGCAGTTGATTTCGGATATCATTCATTGTTGAGCTGCTGATTTCTACACTTTTGCTGTTGTGGACGACTTGGCTATGCGAACCTTCAAATGTTATTTGCTCTTTATTTTTAGGCGATCTTCGTCTCCTCAATTCAGCTTTATTATCTCCTTTATTATTTTTACGTGCATTAGTTGTGTCATGACTACCTTTCTCTTGAGTCTTATAGCGTGTTGGATTCGCATGCTTTTGTTCTTCATAAGTCAAAGTTGGCTTTTTTCGAGGAAAATATTGAGGCGAAGAGTGTTTCGCTTCCTTGGGTGATGTTACTTTATGTTGGGGGGATTTCGCTAATAAATTTTTCTTTCGCTCAGGTTTTTTCGATTCAAGCTCAATATGATCTTCCGAATGATGCTTTCCCTGATTGTAGGCATCACCGTTTTTATTCTGGATCTGTGCCGCTGACTCTTTTGCTTTATTGGAAGCTTTGTCAAGTTTTTCAGGCCTCCTATCTTGCTTGGGACTTTTCTTTTGTTTTTTAATAAGCCTCGTGAACTCATTGAACAAATTCTCGTAGTTTTCTTCTTCTTTAGTTTGAGTAGTGCCCTTGGTCACCTTTTTCCGTAGGTTTTTCACGACATCAAGGGATTTCTGTGAAGTTTTGTTCTTTGGTGGTGTGCTACTGTGAACTTTGGCGGAATTTGTCCTATTACTCCTTAGCCCTGACGAAGTATCACTAGGATGCTTTTGGATCATATGCTCCTGTTTTCCTTTACTAATTTGCTCCATTTTAGATTGAATCAGTCGCTCAATGGATTTTTCAGTTTTTCCAGCAACCTTAAGCTTGTCTTGAGCATCAAGCTGCCTCTTTTTTTTCTGACCCTGCCCTTCTTTGAGTTGCTTCTTTAACAATGCAGCGAATTTCCTCTGGTCAACTCCCCAGGCATAGGGTCCATCAAGCAACGATTTCTTTTTGTAAGGATTAGAAATCAATCTATTATTCTCAAGGAGTTTCGGGCTTTCAATCTTCTCCTGACTTTTCTTAATTACTTTCTCATCTTTTGATACCTTTTGCTCTTCATATGGCTTACCCTTATTTCCCATCTGCTCAGCTCTTGGACTGCTGAATTTTTTCGTTTTCTCATAATCGGGACTTCTTGCCACTGCCTTATCCAGACTGTTCTGCTTATCTATCATATATTTCGTTAATTCAAATAGCAAAACAAATTGATTACTGCGGGAAAGGTTCCTCGTCTGCCCATTATCCACAACCTCAGGCATGCTATTAAACTGCTTTTGAAGATCTTCTTTTGGATTTAACGGCCGTAAGAAATTGTTGTTTAGCGGATGAATCAAGCGACACTGGCTCTCAGATAGATTGCTCAAATGCGGCGAGAGGTTGTAGTCCTTAAAGAAATTGTATAATACATCCGTCGACTTGACTTTCTTATGCGAGCCTTTCACTCCAGCTTCCAGACGATGTAATTCTTTCGCTTTTCTCTTGGCCCTCGCCAGTGATTCCTCTCGATTGCTTTCTGCTCTTTTATGTCTCGCCGGGGATGACAATTGAACCGGAGGATGCGATTGATAACAATTTTCGTTACTTTGCGAGCGGTTAGCTTCAAATTCGGTTACTTTTCGCCTCTGTTTCTCAATTGCCAATGCAAGAGGCGTGAAATCTACGGGGAAGAGGCTGGTTAATCACCTTAAAACTTTTTTATTACTTTTTGTCTCCGTTTGTAGATGCACAGACTCTGCATTCAGTTTTTTGCATGAAATGGTGTTATCGCAAATTCGAGAATCGCTTTGAGCACTATAAAAAGGAGTAAGCAATCATCCGCAAAGAGGTTTAGAGAAGGTGTCGAAAATTTATTGAAGAGGTCAGATTTGTACCTGAGACTGTTTAATAAAAATGATTGGACATTCGAGGTCTCCGTATCAGAGAGTTGCAAAGCAGGCATTTGAAACTTTATTTTTGGGCTGGGTTTTCCGGCTGCCAAACTCATTGAAGGTAACTGCGAAATGCGAAATATTTTATGAGTTTTAGCTCTGGTTTTATTCGGTAATAAAAACTGGATTCAAAATAAAGTTAATGTGTTAGCATGGTAATGTAATTCTATTTTTTGATTTTATGAAACTAACAAACGCCCATTTACTTGATTAAGCTAGTTTCTCGTTGGATGAATTTAAATTCAAGTAAGCGCATCTGAGCTAACATGGACTTAGAATGTGAAACATGTTCAGGGCAGAATTATATGTGGAGAAATTTATTATTCACCAGTCGTAATGCTTCCATTCAGTAAATTTTTTCAGAGTTGATGTTATTTACAAGCAAATAGATTGTGCTGAGAGTAAGTAAAGTAAGCTGAGTTCATACTGAAAAATCTAATTATTTAGAGAATCTGGCCTCATTGTGATTTTGTGGCTGCAGAGGTAAATTTACTTTTAACATATTGCGAAATGCGAGAGAAATTCTTAACCTATGAATGAGAGAGCTTTTTTGAGATGCATCATGAAGTGGAATCTGGCTTCTTTTTTCCTTAATATTGGTCTCTTGAGTGAAAAAAAATGAAAACTCCTTGACTCATATTCGAATTCCAGTATAACTACAGGCATGTTTTCTATCAGTACTTATTTTCTTTTCTTTGGACATTCATCATCGTGACCAAATCCTAAGAGTTATCATCCCAACTCTCCCAAAGACTATTCTAATTTCTTGCTTGTGAAA
>ENA-UOTZ01001394-UOTZ01001394.1-compost-metagenome-genome-assembly--contig:-NODE-1394-length-16591-cov-67.709277_pt1 | contig 16591 bp, 14 predicted proteins | sample MGYA00238144_ERZ746983 | MGnify/ENA primary metagenome ERZ746983 (study PRJEB28759, sample SAMN06268863) | compost metagenome | isolation source: single cell | place: USA: California, Emeryville, Joint...
GTTTTTTGCCTAAAAGCCTACATACAAGAAGAACAAATCACCTTCTGACCTACACCCATTCAACCGAGCTGGTCTAAAATGCACAGTATGTCGAAAATTCAAGAATTATATTTGTAAAAAAATGCGTGCTAGATCATATTAGCTTAACATCCTCCAAAAATCTGTCAAATTTTGGCACAAATTTAGGTCTCTTATAATTTGAAATTTTATAAGTACAACATTGCAATATAGCAACAATCTTATTTTATTAAACAAGCGGGAATTAAATTAACATCAGCAATTATTTTCGTAGAAGAGAGGAAAAATGCAATCAGGAGCAGGTAACGGGTCTCACCACAAATAAATCAACTAAATGGCCTTTACAACAGATGGCGCTGCCAGCGCGTCCAAGGATCAACAGTTTGTCGGCCTTAACGGAGAAGTGATCTAGCTTCTATTAAAATAAGCTTATATTCTCAAACTTAGATTACCGGGCTAGGATTCGCTACCAGAGATATGGGCGTCAAGTCCGAAGAGCAGCAAGGACTGATCGAATTTAACGTCATTCGCAATGACAAGTAAGGCTAAACTTTTATCAGAAAACTTAGATTTCGTATTAGGACGATGCAAAATATGCGAATGCTGATTGATCTAAAAAACATTATTTCAAGACAGCTGCCCAAGATGCCCAAAGAATATATTGTTAAACTCCTCTTCGATAGAAACCACGAAGCCATGGTCATCGTCAAAAACAAAACGAAAATTATCGGTGGTATCTGTTTCAGAATGTTCAAAGAACAGAGATTTACTGAAGTCGTTTTCCTTGCCGTGACGGCCACTGAGCAAGTTAAAGTACCAGAAAATTCCATCGCTTCTTGGTTAATCGCTTTGTTTCGAATCAAAGGGTTATGGAACAAGATTGATGAATAAATTTAAAGAATGTATGCAAGGACGTGAAATCGAATACCTGCTTACTTATGCAGATAATTACGCTATTGGCTACTTCAAAAAGCAAGGATTTTCTAAAGAAATCTCGATTCCGCTGGAAAGATGGAAAGGGTGAGATATAGTGAATGCTGGATAACAGGCTAACTCTCTGATGTAGATACATTAAAGACTACGATGGAGGTACGATGATGGAGTGTATCATTCATCCAAAGATCGATTATTCCAATATATCAAATATAATTAAGCAGCAAAAACAGGTAATACTGACCGAAGCATTTCACCGAGCTCATAAAATGTGAATTGTTTTCGTATCTAGTACGTTATTGAACAAGTCAAAAAACTTTGTACCAATCAAATACGATACGAGGGACTAGATGAAAGTTTGTTTGATAAAATTCAAAAGAGTAAAGCGAAAAACAAAGTAAATGACGAATCAAAACGATTGAGATTTCTAATTTATTATCAATTAATAGGACGGTGACCCTGATTTCGACCTCATCAAGACAATTCCCGGACTCCGTAACTACGTTTTCTTAAAAGAACTTGTGTTTAAATCTAATCCGCAATAGTTGAGGCTGGCTGGGTGCCCAATGACTACATTGAACTCAAGTAATTTTGGTGACAATCTCAGACAGGGATTAACTCTATTTTTCCTCTAAAGGAAATCAAAGGAGCGATCATTCCAGCTGCAATGTTCTAATATCATCGAACTGATGAGAAAACACAAGAGCGTAAAAAATTCTCAGAATTATTTCATCTAACACTTCACTTTTTAAAGTCTTGGCCATTTTTGGAGCCTGTCAATAAAGACGACGTCCCCGACTATTATGACATTGTTAAGGAACCAATTGGTAAGAAGAATAAAAGCGCGCTGAATAACTAACATAATTTAAGACATTAAAACCATTGAGAAGAAACTTCAGCAGAATTATTACACTGGAAAGGCTTCCTTCGTCACTGACGTCCTTAAAATGTTCCAGAACTCGCGATTGTACAACTTGCCTGAAACAATCTACTGCAAAGCGGCGAACGAATTAGAGGAATACATTACGCCCTTCTTGCAAGCTCTCAAGGACGATAAGGCTGACGCTGATGGTGAGACAGGCGATGACGATGAAAGCTCCACCGGGAAAAACTATTCGGAGAAGACGAATGAAAAGACGAAGAAAGTTCCTGGCATAAAGAAAAAGATTAAGAAATCCACCTGATTACTTTTATCATTTATGAACTACCTATTTTTGTATGCGTTCATAATGATTAAACGCGTTGTTATAGTAGTAGAAAGAAGATTGAACCAAATATAATTCGATATATCATTATAAGTTTTACCCTTCCTTAACCCAGTTACCAGATACGATCCTGACCTCATTTGCTCTAACATCATCAGCCATAACACCAAAGAGTGTGAAATAGGAAAAATCCCATTGCATTTAAGCGACACAAATAAAATTTAAAATGTAAATTTGTTATCCAATTAGCCGAGTCTTATTGAAGAAGATTTGTATGATTTCGAAGCTGGTAGCGTTAAACGGGGTAAAGAAAGGCTTGGAAGTATTTTCGAGAAGGAGCCTATTCAAAGCAAGAGCGAGTTGCTTCTGCACTGATTTGAAAGCAAGTAGACAAAGCTTAATTCCGGCTCTTGAAAGAGAGATCAAACTCGCACAACAGCCCAAGAAACTCGAGGAGGTTAAAAGCAATGAAATTGATGTTGAGACAATGGATCCTCGAGTAAATCTTCAACTCATTCGCATTCTAAGTCATTTTATTATTTACAGTCGGCATTGAAAGCTCTGAACTTCGAAACTAAAGAAGTTAGTGGAAGAAACCCTTACTTAATCGTAAGCAAAAAGCTGGGGGAGATGGAAGTTTCGGTGTATCTCTCATTGGTAGATATCTCGCCGGAAGACCCGTTCCAAGACGATGAGTTCGACATATTTAAGAATGATCCAAATATTACCTTCAGTAAGCTACTGCTGTAAGAGCAAACAGCAATAAACCTTTTCAATAGGTCAAGAAGGGTTTGATGAAGAGTTTAAATTTGAGATATTTTTAACTAAACCCGGACAAAAAACGCTTGTGATCAGTTGCTTAGGAGAAAACGATGTATCTATACCTATAATATCCAAAGAACGCTAATGCCCTCCACATAGTACACAATCACTTATATCCGTCTTATCGATGACATCGAGGCGTACCTGAATAAAACGAGGCATATTAAAAATCCCAAGCATTTTTATGCAGGGCCTGAATTCTCAACTCTTGGCGAGGTAATAATATACAATTTTGCATTAGCCTAACTTTGTTTTGAACTTAAAGAGACTCCAAACGCAATTTTATGAATTTTTAAGCGCGCATGAGCTCGACCGTGATACAATCGATCTAGTTGTAAAAGCAGGAATGGAATGGAGAGATACATTCTATCTTCGATGGCTTCAGTCCCTTAACAATTTTGTTGTTGAAGAAGGTTCTTCTTAGTTTATTCTGCTATATAATATGGTATTTGTTTTTCCATTGTATATCCTCACGACAATAAAACTACAGAAAAATATTTGAAATATTGAAACTCTTGAAGTACTACTGCAGATTTAAAATTTGAATAAAATCGAAAAAGTCAGAAAATAATACGTTTAGTGATGCAAAACCAATATCGAGAAGTACAGAAGCTCATAAAAATCATCCCTCTAGATTTCATTCTGCAATATGATCCCCCAATGATCGGTATGGTGTATAAGGTCAACGAGAATCAGACGAAAAAGCGATTATATCAAATCTTTTTGAGAGATCTGATTTATATAAATGATGCGACTGTTATCACAAAGCAGCTCTTTGAAGAACACAAGATACACTTGAACCCAGTTTATGTATCCTTCGACCAGGTTTGGTTTCTCATCATTGTTTCCTTAAATAATCCGTGATTATCTGATATCAGATCAAGAAGCTCATCACCAAGCTCTTAGATAATTTTAACCAAAGGAAGATGCCTCTAGGGGACGTGGCTGAAGGCATAATGGGAAAAGAACTAAACAAAGGATCCGGAAAAGGAGACATTGGGAAAGGGTTTATGACGCAAGGAGGTTTTCAGACTGAAAAAATCAGCTTTGGCGGGCCCACTGGAGGTAAGCACTTTGTTCTTTTCTCCGTTATATGCGAGGCATTGTTACTTGTATTTATAATTTGTTTCTTATCTCATTTGATAGATAAAGGAGGGAGATATCAAGAAAAAGGAGATAATGATTTTGGTGGACTTCAAGGAAAACCTATTAGCAAATTAGGTAAATTATGGGGTTAATATCGGGTCTTTAACGGGTTAAATAGCTGCGGCAGACAACCAAGGACCAAATTTGGATGAGGAATTTGAGATTGATGACTATGAAGGCTTTTAAGAATCTTTTTTTGGATAACTACTTGAACCTAATCCACAATTGCACGCTATTACTTTCGAGTCGTTGGTCGTGCGAAGTTTTTCTTAGTATTTTTGGACGTTTAAGCAAAGATATTCAACTACAAAAATTAAAGGGATCTCCTATCGTAACTATGTACGAGCCCCTCTTACAATTCGGTGTGGTATTAAAGTAAAGATTAAAGATATGTCTTTTATGAAGAGAAAATTGTAATGGATGCATATACTGGATTCAATGCTGATTATGTAAATTATAGAAGAAATATTAGATGAATGTTAGCCAGAAATGATGGTTGAGAAAAAAATTGACGCCTAAACTAATAGATTCAATACTAATAGGAAAAACTAAAATTTCTGATGTTCGAGCTCTTCTTGACATAGAAATGGGTGGGGATTAGGTTTTGATTGAGGATAATAGTTGATATTCTGCAGATAATCTAAATTAAATGAAAGTTAGCTCGGCCAAAATTTATCAATTCATTACTCGGAGCTTTAGTTGACTGGACTCTGAAATGAATCCCTATGACTTCCTCAGATCGCGTACTTGTTTTATTTCCTTTGGAAATCGGTTGTGCCTTTCTTGCTTCAGGGTCTTCTTTCTTAAGGACGAGACTCGTGTCGAGGTTCAAGGAATTCATGAATTTTTTGGCATCGAATCCCGCAGGAACATAGTTCCTAGTCCCAAGTTGAAAATCAATAAATTTCCAATGGTAATTTCTTACTCTTGTTGTGCTCTCGGCTTCGTAAAGTTCGGGGAACGTGACCTAGTAGTCTCTTTCTTTGATTTCTTTGATTTTATCGTCTGTTTATTCGAATCAAAATTGTTATCATTGCCTTTTTTTGGGCTTGATTTCAATCCTTTGCCTTGAATAGCTGGCAATTTTTCCTCTTTTTCATCTGGTTCGTCATCGAAGAGGACGCTCTCGCTCTCTGGGATTTTATTTCCCGCGATTTGCTCGAGTTTTAATCGATCTTGCTCAAGAGCCATTTTTTCCTTGTTCAGTCTATTCCTTCTGGGCATATACGCTAACTTTGACTCATTCTCAACTCGTAGAAACTTGTGATATTGTGCTATTCAAATTTCATTACGAAAAGACAAGAAACACTGAAATTACCAGTACCTTCATCATTCGACGACTTTTGTGATTTCAACAAATTTTTCATAAGATTCTCATATGGGTTTTGCATGTTGGACGCCGTGTTTGGTCGGTCTTTCTTCGTGACTTTTCTCGCTGTCGTCTTTTCAGGAACTTGAATCGTCTGCGAGCGCTCTGAAAGCTGACCGGCTTTCGCTCTATCCTTAAGTATATTTTTCCAATCCGCGCCGAGTCCTAAAAACATTTCCTCCCCTTCCTGCAACACAAAGGAAGGATTCGTGTTAATTCCATCATTAGGGTGGTCATGAGAAATATGTGATTTCCTTTCAAGTAACGGGGAGCTTTCAGAATTGGCATCCTGGATTTTTCGAATAATTTTCCTTCCCGTCACTGCTTTCGCGGTATAATAATTCGGCCCATCGGTCTGTATTGTCGAGGATTGATTGAATTCTACACTATCTAACTCATGCTGGCTGATATCTTTGATTACTACGCTTGATTTTTCGTTTAAAGTCCTTTTTCTCATCAATCCAAGCATCACATTGGGATTTTTGCTCGCTTGTTTTTGCTTTGTTGTGCTCGGGAAAGGTCGGAATAGGTCTCGAGGGATTGATGAACCGAAGTGAGTCTTCTTTGGAGCGTTTTCGTTGCCCTCTCCTTCGTCTGCTTCAGCGTCTTCGGGTTCTTCTGGTGCTGATCCCATTTGATCGAGAAGTATGGGTTCTTGGTGCTTGCCCTCAACAAGTAATTCTCCTTTAAAGGTAATAACTTCATTTCTGTCGGCTTCTTTGATTTTTGGCTTAGGCCTAGGAATTGCTGCGGTCTCAGGACGGATTTTGACGAGTTTGAGGTGAGGGTTCTTGCGTGGGTCGAGAAAATTTTGCAAAACATCCTTTTGCTCAAGTTTGAACTTCGGTTCAAGTGAGTAAGTTCTGATAGGAATTGCTGTTTTCTTTGGTTTTTCGATTTTAGACATGTTATGATGATTTTCTTTAGAGGAGAGTTTCCTCAATGATTTAAAAGAATAAAACGAAACCCTGCAGAAATTAAGTTAGAAAAATAAAAGCAAACTCATCCGTCAATTGTACTAAACAGCACAATTCAAGAGAGATGGACAATGAATATTTAACATGATACAAATTGTGAAAGTCAGCGCTCTTTACGAGCCTAGCTTCGATATCGGAGCGGCAATAAATTTAATGAAAATCATTCGGTTTTGTGCAGCTTCAATTATAACTTTAAAATTCCTCAACAGCCCTAGTGATGCAATTTTCATTTAACTTTTACTATCGACGAAATTATCGTATTGAATGAATTTCCTCCTGAAGATATGAATGATGGATGAAATTTTTAAGAGCTGCTTGCCGTTCCAAATGCGCCCAATATAAAAAATGGCTATCTCAAATGCTACAATCGAGGTTCATCTCGTCTCGGTTCCCTATTGTGCTTGCTCTGAAATCCTTAGTAAATTACGAAGCCCAAACTTTTGCCATGATTTCTTCGAAGAAAATGCGGTTTTCTTAAAATTTTGTTTACGATTCATTCCGCGAAGTTATTACTGTTAATAGAAGTTCAATCATATAATCCTATATCAGCCCAGTTTGCAACGAATTAACGCATGGAGTTGAGAGAATTTGCATTCAAATCAGACTACTTCGAAAAAAAATAATAATTAATGTCTTCTAAACGAATGTCGACTCTTTGGCAATGAAATCCCTGAAATAAATCACCCGAACTCCATAATGTTCTCCGGCACAGATGACCGAGCCTTTTCTAGGATCATAAGCAAAACAACTCATCGGTTGGACTTGCTTGAATATCTTCAAGAGAGGGGCCATCCGGCTATCGGTAGTTAATAATTGTAGCGAGTGATTGCTGCGTTTTCTGATCAAAAAGTATGGACTTTCTGGTATCACTTGAACCTGATCCATGGATTCCTTCTCTTTGTCGACCTTTCTTGTAATTTTGAATGGGCTTGTAGGTCCCTCTCTTTTCCAAATCTGTAATTCTGAGTCATTATAGCACCATGTTAGCATTGTATTCTCGTTGAAGAAGTCGAATTTTAGAAGTTCAATGACCGCGGTGAATGGCTTCACTCGCTGTGAGACGGCTTTATTCTTCCAATCATAAATCAGCAACTCTGCTCTGTGCTCAGGAGAGATAATCAATTGACTGGCTCCTTTCAAATATCTGATTTCTTGGATGTTCGCAGCATCTTTAACATTAATTTCTTCGCTTTCAAAAGTCTTCAAGTTAAAAGCTCGCAGATTTTTGAATCTTCCTCCAGCAACGATCACTCGGTCATCAGGAATTACTTCGAGTGAGATGTATTGTTCAGAGTCAAGTCGTTGGACTTCTGTCAAAGTAGGGTATCTTGCAATCACGATTTGAAACGAATCTTGGTCAATGGAGAGAAATTGGTTCTCAGTCCAGGCATGTCTCATTCTAGAAGATGGAGTCCACCCAATTTGGCTTTGTCTGATGAATTTGTGGGATCCCTGGTGGAAATACTTTACAGTTTTCTTCTCAGCGTCCACGATGATGGCCAAGCAGTGATCGGCATGATAAAATAGCCGCAGGGAATGGGACCCCCACGCAGTTGGAAGTCTTTGCTTTGACACCACGGCTGCAAGGTCTCTGGGGATCTTAATGATTCCCATTTTCTTGGTGTAAGCGATCGGTGTTGCTGCCAGATTTTCCATCAATGATAAATTATAAAACTGATTTATTTATTAAGATATGTATCGCATTTAAACATTCAATGTAAATTTACGATTGAGTCAACAAAATATTATTTTTCAGGAACAAGAAATTGATCTCAAAGTGAACTATTTAGTGATTTTAAATGGAGTCCTTAAACTGTATTCAAGGCCCTTACTCGATAGACGTCCCATTTTACTAATTTCAAAGTTCAAAGAACTCTATTCCAGTAATTGTTAGCCTTCTTTAAAGTCATAATCATGTGAATCATCATATATTACTATGACGAGAATAACAATCCGATCGCATCAGTATATGGAAAGAATATATGTTACCATGTTAAAAAATCCACCTATGATAAAACCAAAGCAGAAAACTAGCCGAATTCAAATAAATTAATTGTTGTAATTTTACAATGAAAGGTTATGTATGAAAATCGCTAAAATTGCTTCAAATCACTCAGATCAATCCTCTTCTTATTAGATATACACGAAATCAGCATACTTCTATTGTTTCTCGTGTAAATGGGAATAATTTTGCAAGAAGTTACTCTCTCAACACTAATATTGGTCCCCTCCAACTGCCTAAACTCTTTTAGTTTATCTAGTCTAGCGTGCCAGACCCTAACTTCGTATTGATCCCGCAAAAGAACATCTCAAGTGCATGGTCAGCGATAATCGTCGGTGCCTTTGCAACAGCCTCAAGCTCTCGAATTTGAGCCCCAAAATTCAGTTTTTTCTCATCAGTTTTATCCCATTTGATTTTCCGAATCGTGCTGTAGTGAAAATTAGAAACTTTATGAGCTCATTAATTAACTGGTTTTGTTGGCATCAAATCAGTTGCTAAAATAATCGCCTATTAAGGCTGAGAAACGTGAGCGGGCAGTTAAATATTTTCCACTGATTTTGGCTTGGATTCGAGAGCATGACGACGCTCTCACCGAATAAGATATTGAACGATATTATAAATTAACTTCTCTTGGCCAATGCAATCTCCCAAGATTATTCGATTGGGACTTTCTTTATCCTAGAGAGGTCATACGAGAATAGCTTTCGTTTTCTTCGAGACTCATTATTTTCAAAATCAGAAAATCAGTAAGGTTTTTCTCGAAATTCGAATGAGATCTAAGGATAGGAATAATCATTCGGTGAGAAAAAATTTAATTATTACACGAAAAAGTGTCGCTAACAACAAGCTACCAAAAAAAAGTTTAAAAATCTACATATGAAGGTTCGAAACTCACAATCGGTTATGGAATATTCTTTCGTTGATGAATGCTAATTCTCCTCCTCTATGATTGAATGTGTTTGTCAACATTTTGATTTTGATAATTATTTCCTTCTGAATCTTTCTACATAGAAGAAATCAGCTTGCGGTCTCAATGATTACAGCTCTCCACCATAAAGACACAAAGTTGAAAATTGCTTTCTAAGTATGAATTATGAAACAACTTATAAAAATAATTCATATAAAACCACTACGTATAAACCTATTGTAATGAATTACTTTTCCGATCCAATCATGGTTGCTAATCTAACAGGTAATCCGAATCATTGCGAGGAGCGTAAGTACCAATGAGAGTTCTTCTAACATCAGAGAACTTCAGCCTTATCAAATTATGGATGACAGTTCTCAAGCCTGTTGAGTAATTAAGTCAGACTTCCTCTCTTCTATGATTCTATGATGCTTACTTAGGCTTTCTCGAGTTTCGCAACAAATTTATATGCCAAATCGTTAAGTTTAGAGTCACTTTCTGTTGAGTGTTGATTACAATTTAACTACCCAAAAAAAAAAATCTTTTCGTAAGTCGTATTAAATTTTAGTAACGTCAGCCAAGCTTTAATTTCATTTGAAAAAAAATGAATGATAAAGCATTGAAAAATGAAAGTATGTCACAAGGACTTCAATTCACTTACTCTTGGCTCAATTACCTGAGATTTATCCCATTTGAAATACTTTTTACGTTGGTTAGGAGAATGCCTTTTTCGAATTAATACACGCTAACCTCAACCGAAATGGGAATATTATGATGCCTCGTTGAAGAAGCTAACAAAACGAAGGAATAAGCTCTCAGCTAGATTTCTGATAATCGACTTGTTCATACCATGCGCAACAAAACCGGAATAAAACAGAACTATTTCTAAATTTAGCGATTGATTACCGATGAATGATCTGTATGAGTTTTCTGAGACATCACATTTACGAAATATCAAACAACAATAAAACAACTATGTAAGTAATGACTCACCTCTCATTTCTACACTAGCAGATCTTGGCTGATATGCTGGATTTATACATTCTTTCATTCATTTTCTCATTTCTGTTACTGCTGAGGCCTGAGTCTAATTACGTAATACAGTATCCACAGTCTGATTAAGTTTTTGCAAACCAGTTAATGGATTTATATATACCGCATTCTGGTATCAGAATCGATCATATTCATTGAAATTTGGATTATAAAATCAGCGATTCAATTTTGATAATCATTTACCTTTCAAAATTGCAATCTCTCATTTCTTTGAATGTCGATTACGGAAATTAAGTTACCTTCCTTTGACTCCTCAATATTCATAAGTCGTGACAAACTTGAGGAGATCAGTCAGCTCCTACAGACATATTACCTCAATATCACGATTATTTTTGTTGTATTTGCCTCGATTCCTTTCGACCCGCTCTGGCTATCAGTCATCATAGCTCTTTGCTATAAATTATTGGACAACTTCCTGAAAGCAAAACCCAAGCTGAGTAAAGACATTGCCTTTGGAATCTTCTACGGACTGGTTGGAGCGACTCCAAATTTCTTTCATTCAAGCTCGAACTCATTCCAAAAAACTCTCTTCTTTATTCTCTTCGCCAAATACTCGCAGAGCTCTCTGGCGGCTTGCGTAGCGTTGCTGTCTAACGCTCTCTTCGTTTGTATGGCACATGTAGGCTTTTTCGTGTTTATCCGAGGATTCTTAAGCATTTTGGCGCAGATCTGGGTGCCTTTCCTGGCTCTAATCATTACTGAGCTTCCAAAATCGCTCAAAAAACAGCCGGCTTCTGTAGGAAGTTCTCAGCCTGAGATAAATCACGAGCTTGAAGTCAAACCAAGCGAAAAAGCGCAAGTGCCTCAGCCAAAGCTCGATGATCTCGTTGCAGAAAATAAAATGTTGAAAGAAAAGCTTTCTTCGTTTGAAGATTTCCTCGCAACCTCCTTCCATGAACTCAAAAACCCTCTCAACGTCATTGTTGGTAGTTTGAGACTCATGATTGAGCAGAACTCGATTCAAAACCAAGAGCTCTTATCAAACCTCAAGAGAGCCTTCGCGGCTGGCGAATACCTCCGAATTATGATCACCAGCACGCTGGATTGGAGGAAAAACAACTTCCGCGACCTCGAAATGAATTTCAAGGAAGCTGATACGCTTGCTTTCATGGGAAAAGTCTGGGCAATTTGTGGGTCTTTGATTAAGAATAAGAGCCTGCAAGGCTTTTTGAGAGCGGCAAAGGAGCTCCCGCAACGGATAGTAATTGATGAGCAGCGAATGATGCAAATCATCATTAATTTGATAACAAATGCGGTGAAGTTTACAAGCAAAGGGTATGTGTCGATAGAGTTCCAATGGGTACCGACAATAATGGTGTTCAGAAAGATCGATCGAGTCACAGTGGACAAAAGCAATAGCGATAAACCAAAGGCCGCTGGGTCTATGGCTGAAAAAATTGACGAGGAGAAGATCGCTATTCATTCTTCAGGGAAGTTTAAGCTCTTGACTAATAGGGTGGACTATTTCGAGCTCAATAACGACAAAGAATCTTGGACGAGCGCTGAGAAACTTTCAGTGGCTGATGCTCGAGGACTTTTGAAGATCAGAATCACTGACAGCGGCTGCGGAATGGACCAGTCGCAAATCGATAAGCTCTTCCAGAAGTTCTCTCAAGTCAACCGCGACGAGAAGGTTAACCAAATGGGTACTGGCCTGGGACTTTGGATCTCAAAGCAGTTCATTGATAAAATGAATGGGACAATCAAAGCTTCCTCAGTGCCAGATAAAGGAACCACTTTCGAAATCTCCATCCCCGTTAAACCGTCGTCAGCAGCGTCATCAATTAATGCCACAAACTCAGCGAACTCAGGAACTTCTATTCGTCTTCCTACGTCTCCAAGATCGAAACACCTAGGAAACGCGATTACTCCCATTTCAACTGAAAGAGACCAACCTGGAGAGATACCCTTCCAAGTGAAGAAGGTTTTGATCGTCGATGATGACCAGTTCAATATTACTCTTCTCAGGCAGTGGTGCAAAAAGCAAGGATACATTACGCTCGAAGCGACCAACGGAAAGGAAGCTGTTAGGGTCGCTGAAACCAGTGCTGAAGAAATCGGTGTGATTCTAATGGATGAGGAGATGCCAGAGATGAGAGGGAGCGAGGCTATCTCAGTGATCAATGCTATCTGTCGAGCGAAAGGAATGAGTAAAATCCCAAGCTACTGTTTGTCAGGAAATAGCGCGCCGAGATTTGAACAAGACTGCATTAAAGCTGGCTTTGACGATGTGATCCAAAAGCCGATTGATTATACGACGCTGAATACTAATTTGGCTCGAGCGTTGAGAAAGGACACCACCACGCCTACTCTCTTCCGAAAAACTTCTGTGGCCAGAAAGCCGTCTATTGGTATCAAAAACTTCAATCATTTGGATCCTCAAATTCCAAAGGAACCTTCTGCTATCCAGCAGTTACACAGATTGGGTCCCCAATTGTCGAAATTTGGAATATAAATCGCGAAGCTTTCTCTTTTTTTATTTGTTTTTAAAAGCAGGAACCGGGCAGTGTGATGACTGTTGTTCAGAGAACTTTAAAGACGCTGCTTTAACAAAGCGTTTTTTTGGTTTTTAACAACCTTCTGAAATGGTTACATTATTGTTTATTTTAATCTTTGCAGAACTTTCTTTCTCATGCTTAATAAGTACATGTATATTTTTTACATTCAATTAATGACCTGATGTTATCCAGGATTTGTTAAACACATTATCTATTGCCCGATAAATTCAAAGCTTTTAACACAACCTGATTTCTTCTCAGCATGTTAATGATAAATGATATTGGCTTGTTCTTAAGATTTTGTAAATTGAACCGATTTCGTTTCTTTTTCAAAAGAATAACAACAAGCTGGTTATCACAAGATTCAGTTGCTAATAATACTTGTGTTGCAGCAGCTCTGGAGTTCGATTCCTCTCAACTCATTGAAAAAAAGTATTAGAGTCAAAGATCATTTCTTCCAATGAAGGCCTCTTCAATTCTCGTTTTTCTTATATTTTCTGGATTTGTATATTTAAAAAACAAAAAAATCAGATATGATTTTGAAAGGATGCTTTAGAATTTCAATTAACAATCGTCAGAAGCAGCAGCATCACAATTTAAGTAGAACATTCAGGGAAGATTATTTCCTTAAACTATATTACATTTTCTATCATCTATTCTAAATATAGTTCAGATACAATGAGTTGACCAGAATATCTAAAATTGAGACCCAACGTCTCGTTCCTTACTTAATTTGTTCAGTGCACCTTCATCATTGAGCAAGGCGATTGCACATTTGCATATCTCTGAGTGAAAGATAACTAAAGTCATTGTTCGATTCTCACGCTTATTTAAATTTTTTATCAGCTTTTTCTTAGTAACGTCAGAAAAAATTGCTAATTTCTCTTAGCCACGATCATCAATATGCTTTTTCTTTCGAATATCTTGAGAACCGAATTATCATGTTCGTAAAAAATCAGAAAATTAATAAAAAATTTTAGCATTGGTTCGTAATAAAATTTTTTTTTCGTAGTCGATTCGCCTTGAGTCGGAAGCATTCTGGACAAAGAAATTCGAAAAGAGTGGTTGTGAGTGTTTTATGAAGCAAACTGACTAGCCGGAGTTCTAAAGACAAAAAAGTAGGAGATTGATGTTCCCTGAGAGGATGTCGAAGAAATTTGGGACCGCAATCGTGCTGGTTCTAAGAAATATCCTCCAAAATGATGATACATTCTCAATTTCAAGGCCTTGAAGGAGAAGAAACCATCAAAAGCCCTACAACTAATAATTTCTTTGTAATAAGTTTCATAAACGAATTTTACGGATGGAAATTTTAGGAATTTCAGGGTGATTCTAAGCTTTTTTAAACTATTTATAATTCTGATTAAGTACCTAAGAGAGCGTTTTCTTTTTAAATCTGATCTAACCTCAAATTCTCATAAACCTTATGAAAAGTGATTGTTAGAATCACAGAATTAATTTGTTTATCGTTTTTCGGAATGTCGACCTTAGCTCAACATTCCAGTACCCAAAAGATCCAGCAGTTCTTGCTCTCACAGTATTCTAATGTGACGACATCTTTCGTGGTACTGGCATCTCTTCCTTTTGACCCTCTCTGGGTTGTGATTACTATTGCTCTCATGCACATAGTATTCGACAGCTTCCTTCAATCTAAGACTAGAGCCTTTAGCAATATAGCTATTGGTGTCTTTTACGGACTTGCTGGGGCTACCTCAAACTTCTATCAGCCGAATTTGAATCCTTTACAAAAACCGCTCTTCTTCATTCTACTTGCAAAATACACACGAAACTCAAGACGTGCGAGTTGGATCTTGCTGCTGGTTAATGCTCTGATCATCTACTTTGTGAATATTAACTATTCCTCAGGAATTTTCAAAGGAATGGTAAGCATTTTCAATCAGCTATGGATACCTTTCCTCATTCTTCTCATTACTGAGCTCCCAAGACCACTTAAGAAAGAGGCCTCTGAAGCGCTTAGAAAAAAGGAAGAGGAACCAAAGTCGAAACAGAAACTTGAAGACTTATCTGCAGAAAACAAAATGCTCAGAGAAAAGCTTTCTTCATTTGAAGATTTCCTCGCAACCTCCTTCCATGAACTCAAAAACCCTCTCAATGTCATTCTCGGATGTTTGAAACTGATGACAGAACAACCATCAGCTCAAAATGAAGAGCTATCATCAAACATTAAAAGAGCCTTCTCGGCTGGAGAATACCTTCGTGTTATGATCACCAGCACTCTTGATTGGAGGAAATACAACTTCCGTGATCTCGAAATGAGTTATAAAGAAGTAGATACGCTTGCCTTCATGTCTAAATTGTGGGGGATCTGTAGTACCTTGATCAAGAATAAGAACCTACAAGGCTTTTTTAGAGCGTCTAAGGAGCTTCCTCCAAAGATGGTGATTGACGAGCAGCGGATGATGCAGATAGTCATTAATTTGATCTCAAACGCTGTGAAATTTACGACCAAAGGCTACGTGTCAATAGAGTTCCAATGGGTACCCACAGTGATGGTGTTTAGGAAGATTGATCGAAACGAGCGACCAAGAATTGGATCGTCGCTTTCAGAAAAGATTGATGGTGAGAAGATTACGGTTTATTCATCGGGCAAGCACAAGTTCCTCTCGAACAGAGTCAACTACTACGAATTGAACAATAAAAAAGAAACCTGGGACCCTTCGGTGAAGCTCGGTGCAGCTAGCACCCAAGGAGTTCTAAAGATCAAAGTAGATGATAGCGGGTGCGGAATGGATCAAGGTCAAATTGAATTACTCTTCCAGAAGTTTTCGCAAGTTAATTTGGATACAACGGTTAATCAGATGGGATCTGGTCTTGGGCTGTGGATCTCAAAGCAGTTCATTGATAAAATGAATGGAACGATCAAAGTTTCTTCTGTGCTGAACAAAGGGACCACTTTCGAGATCGCGATCCCCACAAAACCTTTACCACCTTCATTAAGCTCTATAAGTTCTATTCACCAAAAACCACTTTCTCCTAATTCAAAGAACTCAATTAATCTTCTTTCTGAGAAAGATCAGCCTGGAGAGATCCCGTATAAAAGCAAGAAAGTATTAATCGTGGATGATGACAAATTCAATATCACTATTCTGAGACAATGGTGTAAAAAGCAGGGGTATTCTACCTTTGAAGCCACTAACGGAAAGCAAGCTGCCACCCTTGTTGAGTCGAATGTTGATGAGATTGGTGTGATTTTGATGGATGAAGAGATGCCTCAAATGAAGGGAAGAGAAGCGATCTCATTGATAAATAGCTTTTGTAGAGAGAAAGGAATGACAAAAATCCCTAGTTTCTGCTTGTCAGGAAATAGCGCTCCTAAATTCGAAGAAGAATGCATAAAAGCTGGCTTTGATGCTGTGATGCAGAAACCGATAGATTATGAGACTTTGAACGCTAATTTAAACAAGGCACTACGAAAGCAAACAAAGAAGACCTCTTCCAAATAAGAGTAGCAATCTTGCATCCAATGGATTCTTGATAAGAGGCCTGTTAAGGTAAAGAGTTTAGCCAAACTACTGTTAATTTCTTTAATAAAATTTTTTGATAATCAGTTTCATGTTGTTTATCTTTATGTTCTTAAGTATATGGAACTTTGTTGAGCAACCTCCTATATTTTATTAATTTTTTTCTTTGCTGAATTTTG
>ENA-UOTZ01001395-UOTZ01001395.1-compost-metagenome-genome-assembly--contig:-NODE-1395-length-16589-cov-23.796936_pt1 | contig 16589 bp, 15 predicted proteins | sample MGYA00238144_ERZ746983 | MGnify/ENA primary metagenome ERZ746983 (study PRJEB28759, sample SAMN06268863) | compost metagenome | isolation source: single cell | place: USA: California, Emeryville, Joint...
GCTATTACTGTTTCCTATGTCTTGTTAAGTTGCAAAACTACAGCTATAATCTGTCATTTATCTCTATTTGTGTATGGCATATCATAGTAGCTATCGTTTTATCAAAAGTCAGTCACTCGATCCTGAAGAATCTATACATACAAAACAAAGCTAAATGCTATTGAGAACAAAGCTAGAATTGATAAAGAGTCTTATCGTCTGCCTTAACATAGAAAACAAGGGGTATCGCAGCCAATCTTCTGCAATGAGCTATCAAAATCCGGAGCTGTCGGTTTTATTCAATTTTCAAAATTGAGAAAGGAATACTTTCTCATCTATCAAAACGGATAAATTCTCACTTTTCTGATTGTTCATATAGTTTATATGAAGGAATTTACTCAAACGATAGCATGACTTTTCGATATTTCGAGTAGACTTCGAGCTAATTTCTAAGAAAGATCTCTATCAGTTTAACGACTTTCTTCTGATAAAATACTCGTTTTGAGAAATCCAAATAAATTTTTCTTTCTTTAGATAGATCCAAGAAATTTCGGTAACGCTGAAATGAAATTCTTTAGGGCTGTGTAGCGGACTAACTTATAAACTTCAAAAAAAAAATCAGATACGAACTATACTAAAGATGTTCACGAAGCCTTGTAACAGAAATATACTCTTTTTGACAACAATGTGTCTTGTTGTTTCTGGTAAACCACATATCTTTTAATTAAATTTAATGCTTTCATTATAGGAACCATTGGGGTGAGTACCAAATACGCTGCTCAATCCAACGAACTCTCGATTCAAAGCGATCAATGCCATCTTCCAGGCTGTATTTCAGATACAGTTAGCGTATTAGATTGCATAAGTCCTACTGCACAAGATCCTTGGAGCTTTACTCCAAGCTACTCTGAGATATCTTGTAATGGATTGCGCCTGGCTGGTGATTTCAAGTCAGGCGATTCAATACAAGCTACATACTCGCTTGGCAAGCGGCCAACCGCAATAACGATGAAATTCAGGATTACAAGCATTGGAGAAGTTGATGAATATGTCAGAGTTACTGCCGATGAGCAGGTGGTATATCAAATACCAATACAATCGAAAGCAACTCAACTCTCAGGTAGTTGTAATAACTCTTGCTTGTCGGGTGAGATTCGAGACATTCAATTCGGATTCAACTATTCTAGTGAGACACTTAACCTTCAAATCGATTCAACCATACCATCCACCTCAAACTCAGTTTGGTCGATTTGTGGAATTGAGTTAGAACTCCAAGATTGTCCTGTGTGGACAGATGGAAGCTGTATCAATGCTGTCATTTTTGATACAATTAAGGAATTTTCTTGCTCGAATCCAGTTCAAAGCTATGGGTGGAAATACTACCCTCAGTTTGCCACTTATCAGTCCGGAATGGACACTTTTGTTGGGCGCTTTGGAGGATCGGGAAAGCTCATCGGCAGATATGCACTTCCTTCGACACATGAGAGCATCTTCTTGTCCTTTAGCTTAAACTTCGCTTACGGTTGGCAAGGAGATGCTGTCAGAATGTTTGCTGACGGTGCTGAGATCCTTCACCTGACAGTTGATCCTCAGCGATTGACATATTCCGAAGCCAACGATAATTCAATCACTCAGCACTTTTTCACGGAGTTCAACCATAACAAGAATTCTCTTTCCATAGCTATGGACTCAACGATTCAAGGTGACAACGAAGGAGAATCATGGGGTATTTGTGATCTTCTCATTAGCGTCAATCAATGTCCATTGGGTCTCTTTTGGAATCCTTCCTCTACACAATGTGAGACTGATTGCCCTGCAGGAAAATATTCAGACACACAAACTCGTACCTGCTTGGAATGTACTTCGTCAACCTGCATCTCGAATACCAACCATGAAGAGCTTTCTTGCAGAGATCCGGATTTGTCATTCTGGAGAATTAATGGACAAAGTAATATCGAAGTTGACAGCTCAGGCAGCGACTTTTTCGTTGGAAGATATGGACAAGGAGACACAGTGTCAAAAGCATTTTATTCCCTCCCTGCTCACGAGAGCATAAATTTGAAGGTGAAATTATTTACCATAGGTCCTTGGAATGGCGAACTTTTTACAATAAACATCGACGGCCGAACGATTTATTCTCAAGAATTCAATCATCAACATAACGGTTCGACGGACAGCGATGTCTGCTTAAATGATATCGTTGAGACTGCAGTATCTGTTCGCTTTGCACATGTAGATAATCAACTCGTCATTGAGTTTTCAAGCTCTTTATCCTCTACGCAAGCTAAATGGGGAATATGTGGCTTAGAATTCACTCTCCTGAATTGTCCTTACGGCGAATATTACGACCCAAATGAAGAAAAATGTGTTCAAGCCTGCTCAAATGCTGGCAGCGAAGATGAAGAAACTGGTGCCTGCTCTTCGGATGTGATTTCACCCCAACCAACTCCCAATGAGACTAATAGCACTAGCACCTCACCTTCAACCCCTACTAATTCAACTCCAACGACGTCAAATCCCATACCTTCAAATCCAACCAATACATCCACTCCAAGAGAAACTATCTTGATTGATTTGATCGGAGAAAAGATGAGAATTGTAGAATGGATAATATCCGGTTACTATACGACTGTAATTTCCATCTTTGAGGGCCACTATTATTTCGGAGGATTTACAACTTCAACAACAATACAACGAAGCTATACCCTTGTGACTGTGCTTGAAAGTATTCATTTGTATTTCAGATTCTACATCATCAATATTTGGATCGAACAAATATTTTGGATAAAAGTGAATGGACAGATTATCTTCATGTATGAGATCAACGGCTCTAACCGCTATTGGGATTTCGAGGTTCAATTTGAACATCGAGAAAAGATTATATCTTTGGAATTCGGAGTAAGTGGAGGTCATTGTGAAGGCTTGTGGGGTATCAGCGACCTATTGATACACAGTAATCAATGCCAGAATGGATTCGTATACTGTCCGGTAAGGAAGAGCTGCATTCACTCTGGGTTGAACCTCATAAATTCCTTAATCTTGGTACAACAGCAATACATTTACAGAGCAGCGGTTGGCATACCCTGCTGGATCTCTCACCAATCTAGCGTGCCAATTGTGTATGGAATTGGAAACCATCAATTAGTTTCAATTATTGATGGCATAAATCAAATCCAATTTAAGCCTGGAAACTATTCCGAACTGCTCGTTAAGAATACACAAACTGGTGTGATTCAGTATACAACTGACCAAGTCTGCGCGCATAAAAATGGCCTCGACTATTTTGGATGGCTGATAATTGACCTCACAGAATATCATTTCCTCATTGAAGAATGGATTTTCAAAGGTACTGCAAGCAGAGGTTCGACTTGGATAGAAGGATACAAGAGCCTAGGTCCAATCGATTTCAGTACAACAATTTCACGAATCCTTACAGGCCCAAGTTTTTACAGCTCGATCACTATCAGATTTAGGATATGGATAATCGAGCTTTGGATTGAAGAGCTTTTCTGGATCGAAGTTAATTCAGTTCGGATTTTCGAAACTAAGATCTCTGGCAAAAATACTTATAGAGATATTGAACTGCAATTTGATAACATTTCGCCGCAGCTGCCTCTAGTATTTGGCTGTACTAAAGGCCTCGGTACTTCTGTCTTTAAATCTTGGGCAATTTCCGATTTTGCCATCTACTTCAATCCCTGCCCTACCTACTACGTGTTTGATGCCTCTTCGATGACTTGCAGAAAGGCCACACAAAGCATATTCACGAGTATTTTCACTCAGCATCTAGATACCATCTACATGACAACAAAATATCAAGTTTGCTGGTTAGTTTACATACTCCAGTGGCAATTCGTGGAAGGGACAGAAATATATGGCTGGTATACTAAGGGTCACTCCACAGTTGTGACCTCTACAGTGCAATGGAATTCTGTAATTACACAATCCACTTCTGTGGTCACTAGCTATCAAGCAGGAAGAATCCAGTATGAGCTCTGCGGCTCAGCAATGGATGTAACGAAATGGATTGTTGATCAACCCAGCATCTCAGGTTCACAAGTTAAGCTCTTCCAGGGTGGCAGCTATTATTATGGAGATTTCAAGACAGGACAAACTATAATATCCAAACAAATTTATGTTCAGTCCACTGTGAAGTGGATTTCTCTCAAATTCTTCTTGTACCTGATCGAGATTTGGGAGGGAGGCATCTTCTGGATAGAATTGAATAAAGTCAGAATATTTGAAAATTCAATGACTGGAGTGAATATCCGCAAGTTAGTCACTGTATACTTTGAAAATATCTTCCAAGAGCAATACTTGACGCTCACTTTCGGATCTTCCAGTATCAATACAAAGGTAGTTAGTCAGGGAAGCTGGGGAATAAGTGACCTTGCCATCCATCATAATCCTTGCTCAATGCTTAGTTACTTCGACTCCGGTCGTCAACAATGTCTCAATCTCGTTGAAACTCAAGATATATTTGAGCTTCTCTATACCAATTCAATCAATGATATAGAAATCGACAGTCGAAGTGTTTATTCGACATGGTGGACGAGCAAATTCGAGAGCACGACTTATACTGAGAAGATTATTTGCTCCTATCGAGAAAATTCCACTCGCATTTCAATACATAACACTCAATCAGCTGCCTTGAGTACTCTCACGACGAGCAGTGGCCACACATCTGTGAGCACTTATACTCGCACCAGCATTAGCAGCATTCATACCGAATTATGCCGGCAGTACGAACGCACGAATGGGTGGTTGCTAGACGGAGCCAATACTTCGCTGGAAAGTGTCTTAGTTGGCAACCATTTTAGCTTCGGGCCTTTCCAATCTACTTCAGTCGTTAGTAAAGGCTACAGCGTCACCTCAGTTTATAAGAGTGTAACTCTGAGGTTCATACTTTATATCTTTGTCGAATACTTCAATGAAATATTTTGGATCACCTCATCTGGATACAAAATCTTCAGCTCCACTTTGAAATCGACCAGTGGTCCATTGCAAATAGAAGTGCAATTCCCACACACCACCTCTTTTCTCGATCTCAGAATGGGTTTTTCAAGCCAGTCCGATTTTGCATCTCGTCTACAATGGGGCATAAGTGACCTGTTCATCTATAGCAATCCTTGCAAAGTTGGATCTTACTTTGACCAAACATCAAGAGCCTGCCAGGTGTATCACGAAGATAGCATATTTTATGCTGTTTTCTGGCAGAATCAGCAAAATCACGCGAATCTCCCTCAAAATCTGCCAATCTGGTTCAATGATATCCAGCTAAATCAAGGCATGGTTCGGAGCGAAAGTGAGATCATTACCACACTCCGTGAAGATCTGACTTACACCAGAGTTGAAAAGGTTTTGTACTCATCAACGAATATTTCTACCACGACAACTCAAGTGCAAAGTTACGGGTTTGCAAACTATCAAATTTTGACTGACCTCATAGGTACTTCATATGAGATTTCTTCCTGGACGAGTGTTGCAAATTCGCAACAGATTGTGCGAACTCAGACAGGAAGTCAGTGCTATCTCGGTAGCTTTACAGGAGACACTCAAATCACAAGAAGCTGGAACTTAGTGAGTCTCCATTTCACTGTTTCCATTCGATTCCGACTTTATTTGGTCGGCGAGTGGGACTGGGAATTATTTTGGGTCAAGTCCGGAAGTGACAGAGTTTTCCAGGTATGGGTCAGCGGACAAAACACATACAAGGATATCGAGCTGCAATTTGACCATTACACTCAGCAGCTGCAGCTAACGTTTGGTACAGCAGCTTCATCAAGATTCCAATGGGCAATTAGCGACATTGCTGTGCTCACTAATCGATGCAGTCAACAAAACTTCTTGAATTCTGAGTGCGATTACGTTGGAAAAAGTGTATTTTATGCTCTCGTTCAGCAAGCTGGAAGGCAAATTCTTCAGACAGAAGCCGGAGAGCCTGCATGGCTCTCGAAGCTCTTGGACATCAAAGCTCCAAGCAATCCAAGTGTTGACTATTACGGTTTCTATAATTCAACCATCAGAGTTATTGAAGGGGATCAAGAAGTCAGCCAAACCTCACCTCCTTCATTCGATCCTTTTGATTTCGAGACATACTTAAAGAATCAAATCCAGTCGAATCAAGCCCAGAATAACACTGCTGATAGTACCAGCACTTCATTAAGCTTTGCAGAGGGAAAGGCATCGATAGGAATTATCTTTGAAAAAGCAACAGGCTTGATAAGATGCTACGAGAGCAACATAAACAACATGTTTGGTCAGTCTCTTCTAGTTGCAGGTATCACTCAGCTACAAATCACAATCCAAGCTGATTTTGGGAGAACATGCTTCGGAGTGATCGAAACTGACGACTTTAATTTACTCCCGATTGATACCGATATTACGAGCAGCAGTATGGTGGCCTGCTCAGATGGTTCTTATTTCAATATGCAAAAATCGGGCAACCTGATTATCACTTCAGGGGGTGCATATACCCTTACCATCGATCCGGACTTAAAAACTGTCACGATAACTGGAGAGACTGGAAGTGGCTCATACATCGGCACCTTTACAGATCCATCAAAACTTTTCTACACTCTTCAATTCAATCAGCAAGCCAGTGTAAACTTGGATATAATGAACAAAACAACAATACAGCAGGTATCGACTCAGGTCGTTCACACAATCGAAACAGTTGAAACTGTTCATACAAGCATAACTCATGAAGACACAGCAAAAGCAGCAAGCAAATTCAAAAATCTCAGAGGGTTGCGCGTATAACCACAGATGTTTACCACTTTCATTACGAAGTTGATTATTGATTTACATAATATTTTTTCACATAACTAAGAAATTTGAGGAACAAATGTTAGTATCGAAGCAAACAACTATAAATAGTGGATAGCCAAAATCTAATTCCACATTCATTGTTGATATTTCTCTTTTTTCTCATTCATACGAGTTCAAAATTTAACTCAGCTAAACTAATTCGGTTTTTATCATATTACTTCGAGGTTAAAGCAGCCACTTAGAAAGATGCAATCGCAGTTTTCAAATACTGGTATCACTTTGAGGTTCTAACCCTTTTTTTTTAATGCATTTTTGGAGAGGAGAGAGAGATGAATAAGATCAAAGATTTATTGCTATCAGGTTTCATAGCTTATCTGCAATTCAAGTAGCAAGGAAAGTAGAGAATAGTGAGACTTCACGAAAAATAAATGTCTTCAAAGTAGAAATCGTCATGTTATAGCTTGTATAAAAGAAATCCAAACACACGAACATTGCATCAATACTTGAGAGAGTAATTATGTATAAATATTTTGAAGTGAAGAAAAAATTGAGTGATAAAATAGTGTTAGTAGTTTCAATTTTTGAGGATAACCCTGACTATAAAGTCGGCAATTTTAAGCCTGTTTTCTCCTCTGAATTTGTAATTAGAAAGGCATTGATTAATTTTCAATGTAATGAACTGTTTGTACAAATCACTTGTTGGAATAGCAAAATGTGTGCTAAGAGATATAGCATTCCTTCTTATATGGTCCAAATGTTGTCTTCTTTTGGATTCCTCATAAAATGAGAAGAAATGTATTGGAAAGATGGTGCTTTTTTCTCTTTCTGATGGACTTGATGTGATTTTAACTGAAAAACTATAAACGTCCTGTCCAAAACGGACAAAAAAACAGTATGCTTTGATCCTGTTAAAACTCTTTATTTGAGATAGGAAAGAATTTAATACAGATGAAACGATCTCTCCTCTTGGTCGTGCTAGCAGCTGCCGCTGCGACGTTGGTTGCAAGCTTGGATGCCACTTTGAACTGTACAAATGCAGAGCTTAATTATAGAACTATTCAACTTCTCGAAACAAGTCCACTACAGATTTCTTCACTGAATCTGACAGCATATAATTACCCAACGTATGTCCAACAAGTTTGTGCAAGTGCATCCTCCTCTTCTTTTAGTAATTTTCATGATCTCTGATCGTTCCTTAACTGGTCAATAGTGCAAATAAAGTCAAAAAGCGGAAAGCACCAAAAATCATTAGCAATGGCACAAGACGATACAACGACAACAGTTACAGATGATGATGAAGCTTCTGAAAACTCAACTTCTTCAAACTCAACTACCTTGACCTCTCTAGACTTGAGGAGATTGATCTCCTTTGATATTTTGCTTATCGATACTTACATGTCGACTGATGAATCGGAAATGAAAGCACATTGTATTGACACAATGCTGCCTTATTTTAACCGAGAAACGTTTCCAAAAGACGATGTAGGAGATGACGATGGAAAGCGTGAAGATTATATATTAAGAATGAAATGGTGGTATATAAATGTAGTGGCGCCTATTATGAATTACACATGTTATATATGATTCAATACAGAATTCTTAGTTTTGTTTTCTTTTGAACTCTGAACATTAAGCTCGCAAGTTTCCTCATGAGAAGAGACACTAGGCAAGGAATTGGATAAAGTATCATAGCATAAGCTTAAGGAGATGGCAGTTGACTCTTATAGCCCTTCTAAAATTAAGGAGGCAGCTATTGTAAGTATTCTAAGTCAATTATACTCCTTTCATTGGCGAGTTTCTCATTCTTCGCATATTGGCGTTTATATCAGCTGAAACAAGCTGTTTTTTTCCCTCCTCCACACTAGATAATTCCCACAACATGAATTGAAAGTAGAGCCATAATTATCCTCTTCTGGAAATTTTGATTCCCACATTGTTATATTTATTTTTAGTTGAAAGTCTTTTCGTTCAAAACATAATTATAAAGGCAGTTGAATATGTATTGAGATTTGTAAAGTCCAAAAAAATGCTATGAGATTCATTTTATAAAATTCTTTTTAAAAAAAATGTCGTTGTTAATATCAACTTTAATGCACTCTTTTTTTTAACAGGATATAGCATTAACTCTTTGGTATAAATGATAGTGATCCAGCTCTCTGCTGCTTACCATTGAATACCATTCTTCTTCAAAATTTCAAATAATTAGCACTTTGACCTTCTCGAATGATGTGCTCATTCCTTGGCACCATCTATGAGCTTTTATCTCTGAAATATTTACTGTCTTGGTGGATGTAGCCATCAACAGATCTTCAACAATCGATCTAAAGTGCTCTCTGAACTTTTGATTCTGGACGATGCCGGTAGATTCATACCATTTAGCTTCTTGTAGATCCCAGAAGAGTTCCATATTTCCCTCCGAAAAAGATTTAAAGCAGTCATCTTCTTCAGTCAAAACTTCAAAAGGCATGAATCCACTCACCATAAAAAATAAAATGACCCCAAGATCAAACATGTCCTTGCTCATATTTTCATTTTGTTTTTTTTGGAACAGATCGTGAGAAGGAGAGAGCGTTGAGCTGCGCGGTCTTGACTCAAGTTTGCTAAGCTTTGGCTCGAAACTATCAATTAGCCACACGGTTTCAACAGAGAGATTCTCATGTCCAGCACCCGTTGAATGAAGAGACATAATTGCATCCAGAACTTTAAGGAAGTATGCTCTGGATATAAAGTCAGAAAGAGGCCCAATCGTATCGACGAGGCTTTGGATTGAGCCTATCACAAAAGTTTCATCGCCAGAAACAAAATTTCGCTGAGTACAACTCTCTTCAAATGAATCAATCGAAGGAATCGAATTTGCCACTGATTTCGCTTCCATGGTCACCAAACTGTCATTTTCAATCAGCTCTGCAATGGTTTCAGCACATTCGAATGGAGTAGCTTGCGACTTGGCATTCATGTTCTAAAGAGAAAAAATATCTTTCATATTTCGAAAAAAGTTTATATTATTGCGATTTCATCTTCTTGGTTTATATAGCGTTAAGCATTGGAAAATGAATTTAATAACTCATAATTTTGGATGATATTAGGAGTCAAATTCAGCTAATTAACGCTTTTAAAAATTGAGTTTCAGTTTAGCAGTTTAAATTCATTAAGAGCAACCTCAGCTAAATTTAAGTTCATTGTTTTTTTTTATGGCATTTTAGCGGTGTTCTTGTACTTTTCACTTCAACAATAGGTAGGATCAGCAGCACTAGTAGTAAATTCACATCTGTTTTGTATAGAGATTTTTACTGAGCAGGTAGTATTTCTCGAAATTTAAGTCATTAGCTCTGTAGATCTTGCTATGATGCCATGGAATATTGTTCCTATATAATCGAATTAGAAGTAATTCTTCTTTATTCCCATTAGAAAGATTAGGAAGAAGCTGGTAGTTTTTGAGCTAAACTTTAGAAATTTGATGCTAACCTCACAATTAATTTTTCAGGCCCCAAACTTTCGATGTGCAGAACTTTGGAACTTTTGTATGTAAATAAATCTTTGAGCAAAAGAGAAGAGTCTTGAAATAGCTCTTCACATAGAGGAACATCAAGAAAGCATGCTCATCTCTTGTTTTATATCATCAGTTATACTCTCTCTGTTCAGAAGAGAGCTCATTGATGAGAATCTATTTTATTTATAAACAGAGATGCTCGAATTACAAATTATAGATAGATAACTTTTGGAAACGTGCTTCTAGTGTAGGTTTTCTGCCTCCTCTTCAAAGATTGACATCGATTTTTTTGATCTGAAGTTTGGTTATTAATCAAGAACTATTCACAAACTAAATTCTTGAAAAGGATAAAATCTTAGTTGATTGATTAGGAGAATTGAAACCCTGCTCAAGTCAAAGGTACCAGAACCTTTAAGGATCTTTTCGGAAGCACTCTAAATTAAAACTGTTTTCATAAGTTATTTAAAGCTTGTCCTACCATGAAAACTACTCTGTTTTGGCTACACAATTGAATCATAGGGATCAGATATTTGATTCGGAGTATTTGCTGATTTTTCTGTTGATTTGAAAGTTCATTTATCCTTATAATATCAATATCAATTTAATGGAACTTGAAATTGTGAAGTTTCGTCCATAAAATTATATAATTGTTATCTACCAACTGGCATTTCATTTATATCATCTTCAAAATCTTGAATCAAAGACAGCGTTTTTCTTCTGAGGGGCGCTAGCTGTGGTTTTGTTTTGCGGCGGAAGTAAACTAGCATTCTCAGTATCCTCTCTGTCGTTAATAGGACTAATCAGCTCGTCTGTTCGAAGTTTCTCCTCTTTCGGTTGAGAGTGCAATTCGGTCACTTTAGAATAATTATTCAAAATCATCGAAATAATAATATGATGTACATTCTTGGAGTTTCTTCCATTCCGACATAGTATTGACGACTTTCTGTCTGTTTGGCTTTTTGTGCAAGGTTCGGATAATTCTCCTTTAGGATGGCAAAATAAATTAAAGATTAAAAAATATTGGAAAAGAGATACGGAATTCCAGCGAAAAGATCAATTCCAGCCTCTCCTGCAAAGGTTTTGAGTCTGTTTTCATCATACTCAGTCATTTCTTCTGAGCGATGTTGAATATAGCTCTTTAATGGAGCACGTGAGAGTGTATCGGTTCTTTCAACTGGTATTTCTTTTTCAGGTTCTTCTTCCTCTTGTAGCATTATCTCTCCATCAATGTTTAGATTCTTTTCCACTCGAGCAAACCTGTTTTCATATTTCTTTATTCTGCTGTTTATGCCTGTAGTGTTAAATTGAACTTCATTCATTTTTTTAGTCATGTAGCTCTTAAATTGACCCAGTGTCAGTTTGAAATTTCCCTCATATTCCTTCATCGAAGTCTTTATCGCTTGTATACTACCAAGGGCTTGCTGAGTGTTTTCAGCTTCTTCCTCTTCAATTACGGCACCTGTTTCTTCAGCAACAAATAAGTAAGATTTTCGTTTCCACTCAGGCCAGAAATATCGTTCTTTGGCTCTACGAGGGCAGAATATTTTCACGAGGAACTTCAAAACCTTCAAAGGCTCATAACTCAGATAGATTTCTTCTAGAGTTTCTGTCACAATGATATTCTCTTGAACTCTCTGAAAAGTGTCATTCATGACTGCTACCATCATATTAAAAGTGATCATTGTAAGAAGAATCGTTGTTGCTATCAGCCAGAACGTTTGTATTGTTCCATTGATATAGTCATAAGGTCCTCCTTCACCGAGAGAAGCATAGAAAACGAAATTTGCCCAATTCAGTGCTGTGACAGCAGTGCCATCTTCAAAAGTCCCAGCAGGGTCACCAATGTAAATCGCCAAACCGAAACCGAAACAACTCAGCACATAGAGCAAAAATACTCCTCTCAAATCGACGACGATTTGCATGATTTGTCTTGCGAAACGCCCTATGTTAATGGGTTAGTAATTCATTTATAGTGAGAGTTTTTTACGTGTAGCTTTGAAACTACGAAAGACTGCAAACCACTTGAAATAGCCGAAAAGAATCATAATTGAGATAAAATATGTCTGTCCTAGGTTCCCATTCTCTTTCCCGACTGCAAGAAAATATGCTAGCCCTCCAACTTGAATCAGAGCCATCACGATGCTACTGATATTCCATACGTCACTGAAATATTCCCTGAAGCCCATAGCAATTATTTTGACAAACTCAGCAACTGTGTAAATTCCAATGATTATCACTAACGCTCTGGCTTCTCCATAATTTTCTGGCTGCTCTAATGCCCAAATTGATAGCAGAACCATATATGCTGAAATAATAAGAGCGTTGATACGATGATAGATTGTTGCATTATTCCAAGCGTGAAGGACAAGACCTTGAACAAATTTACTTTTAAGCGTGTCCGGATGCTCATTCCTCTTGAGAGAGAAAAGTATATCCTCTATATCATCAGATAACGGGTAAAGGTCAATGCGGCAGGGAGGGCATTCTATTGAGATGATATTAGCATTTCCATATGTCTTTTTTGTGAGTCGGCGATAGATTTCGTTGCGTAAGAACGGTGTACCATCGACTGTGATTGCTTTTGGTTTGGTACGAACAGTAGAGAACAATGATAACTCTTCATTTCCAAAAACTCGAGGTTTCATCATGAAAAAGCTCAAAAAAACGCAAAGTCCAGGAACCCCGACTTTAAAGAGACTTACGAATATGTTTCCAAAATGAGCAAGGTAATCAAATCTGTCTCCGGGATACTTGAAAATCTTCTTGAAGTTTGCAAGCAAATAGTTAATCAAAGCTGGATTCTTGGAACCAGATTCAACCAAATAATGAAGCGGACTCTTGTTATTCGTGTCGAGAGTAAAAAGAAGATTTTGCTCTACACAAGCAACCACGAGGCTCGGATCTGCGAAGTATATGCAAATCAAATGGAACCAAGTATAGCCTTCAGGGTAGACGACAAAATCTGGGTATTTGGTAATAATAGGTAATTTTCCAGAAGTAGATTCCTCAAGAAATCTATTATAAATCATCAACCTCGCTATTCCTGATTTAATTTGGAGACTTTGATCTATATATTGTTTTGAGGTTAGACACGTTCTCCTTTTTGTTGAGATTCACCTGCTACGAACAACTTTCCGCTGTTCATGGGAAGAGAATAGTAATAAAACTTTCCTTCATCAGTGATGCTCACAATATCTTTGTCGTCTGGAGTAATCAAGCAAGAAAGATACCCTAACGATTGAATCTTATTAGAGAGAATATAATTTACAACAAAAGTACGTTCTTGAACATCATCAAATTTGTAAATGATGAATCGATTGATCATATCAAAAACTTTGATGGTACGGTCCGAGGACCCAGTTATAATAAAGCGGTCATCTGATGTTATGGCCATCGTGTTTATGATACCTACCATCATATTATTCATCAATGTCAAATGATGGAAATTTTGATAAAACCTTTATTGTGTATCTCTTCGGATTCAAAAACCACTTTGAAAGAAATGAGGTCGTAAAAAATGAATTCTCTTGCTGCTGTTACCAACATCGGAATTGCATTTGCGGCAGTTGAATTAGTGGTGACAAGTGACGTGAGCTCAGCTGTTGTAACCATAATTAAACAAAGTACGAATGTAATTTACCTTTGTGGAAACTTCTAAATTCCGCGACACATGCCAAATTATCGGACTTCCATACTTTAATGATCCTCTCTAACCCAGAAGTAATAATATACTTCGAATCTTTCGTTATTGTGACTTTGGTGATCGCCTCTGAAGTAAAGCATTAAAATGATGAAATTTTGATTTGAAAATAGAGTCGTTTTTACTCTCGTGAGCACGAGTAACCGAATGGCTTAGAGTTTGCTGTTTAACTTCTCCCCACTGCTTTAATGTTCGATCGGAGCTAACGGTTATGAAAAAGGAGTAATCAGGAGCAAGAGACATCGCCGTGATTTCCGCTAGTTAGCCATCCAATGTAAGTCTTTGGAATTTAGGTAATTTTTTACCTTCATGTATATTCTCAAAGATGCCACGACAAAGTTGATCCGAAACGGTGTAAAAGGCCACCGATCTATCTTCAGAACATGTAACGATCATGTCTTCGTTAGGATCATAGATAATTCCAGTGACAGCACCTACCATCATCAGTATTAATTCATTTAATTCCAGTTGCAATTTTACCTTTGTGAGCATTGATCGGCGGTTTCACCGGCGATTGAGATTCAAAATCAAAGAATCTCACAATTCCACTTTCAGAACCGGTCACCAGTAAGCTGTGCTTACTAATCATGATGAGACAGGTCGCTGCATCCTCTAACAAAAATAAAAAATTTCCAATGAAATTCATTAGACTATCAGTTACTTTTATGGTCTGTCTCGCTTTCTTTTTTGTCCAATTTTTCTTGAAGATTCCAGAGTTTTGTGTTACGATCGATAGAGCAACTCAGAAAGCAGTCCGACCCCTTAGCTATGCAAATCCCTGTGACAGAAGCTATATTATGAATAGAATTATAGGAAAAAAACTATCGCGGAGAAGGGTTTTTACAATAATGCGCAGTATTTTTTTCATCATAGCGATGAGTCAGCTCTCTTTTTTCAATATCGGAAATTGCGATTGACCCATCAGTTGCACCTGAAATGATGAATCTTCCAGAATAGTTTATTCCAATGCAATTTATTCCTGCCTCATGTGCTAATTCTATTTTCGAAAGCAATATTCGCCTCTCGTAATTGTAAATATTTATAGATTTGTCGAGGGAGCATGAGACCAAATGAACTCCATCTCTAGAGAATGTCAATCCAGTCACCCAGTCTGATGAAGTAAATCGGAAATATTTGTTTATGATCCAATGGAGGAGAGTGCAAAATTACGATCATGCGCAAGCTTAAAAGTAAAGGAAACTTCTCTTCTTTCGATTTCAATTAAATTGATATTTTGATCATGTCCTCCCGTTACTAAAGTAGACCCATCTATTGACAGTGCCATGCAGTCAATATCGCCTAGTTTTAAATGAATAAAAAGATTTGAACTTCGCAGAAAAAAACGAAATACTCACTTGCGTGTACGTTCGGGATTTCACCCAGGTATTCCAGCTTTTCGAGTCCATATATTAGAACAGTGGCGTCTTGAGAGCATGTGAAAAATTTTGTTCCGTCTTTTGAAAACAAAACGCAAGTGATATCACCTTTAATTTTTCAGACTTTGCAACAAGCGGTTTATGTTTACCTTCATGCATTGCACCGGAGTCAAATTCTGGATGAAAATTCTTCAAACTAAATCCTTTCAGCCGTCGGTCACGAGAGCAGGTCAATACGTGTTCATTTTTTGGATCAATAACGACATGAAGAATTGCATCTGTGATTCAAAAATTTTTTGTTTGCATTTCTCATGAAAAGGATCGACTACCTTCGTGTGCATTGGGAATTTTGTAGCGAGTAACTGAAGCAACTACGTCAATAAAATGTAAATCTCCATTCATGTAGCCAACCACCATGGTACGGTCATTGGAAGTCATGGCAATTGCAGTGATTGGTTCTATTTATGACCATTTTGTTCGAATAAATAATATGAAGTAATATTACGGTGGTGAACTTTGCTCGATTGCAATAGGTTGGTCGCATCCAGCAATTCTTTTAATTCATCTTGTGTCTTACGTTTATATTCATCTTCGGTTAACGGCGCCTTCATTATGAATACAGGTAATTAATAGGTCTTTGATTCTTAATTTAAATCAACCTGATAAACGAGCGTTTCAGTGATTTGAAACTTTTCCAAAGTTAATTTGGAAAATAACGCAGAATACTAAGATTGAGAGCGACCTTCTAAAAGATTTTGCACTTGTCAAAGATATGAATCACAAAGACTCATAAATCTTAGATTGAGTTCAATACACTTCTTTACTGAATTAATATTCTCTGTAACCATTTGTATTTCAAGTGATATATAAACTCTTTATCATCCCACTGCATCACATAAAATTTCCTCCTCAAAACAAAAACAAGTCCGAAAGGAAATATACAAAGTGCGTGATGAATAAATAAGTTGTTTCACTTTCATTCATAATCTTATGTTGACAAAATAGTTTCAATTACGAATTGGAAGAGTTCTAATCGAACTAAAAAAGATTTGTTGGCATTAATTTAACCCCTTCGCAAAAACCAAAAGGCCCTTGCTTAGTCAATTTCTTCGAAGTAAACATTACTGAAGATAACGTTGTTATAAGGACTACATCAGTATTATTGCGATATTTCATATTTCCCAGTTCCAGTTGAAAAAAACTTTGTGATAATATGAATAGTATTGTCGTTTATCAGTTTTTCATTCTCAAAAATTGGTGCATTTTTCATTTC
>ENA-UOTZ01001396-UOTZ01001396.1-compost-metagenome-genome-assembly--contig:-NODE-1396-length-16587-cov-9.310297_pt1 | contig 16587 bp, 12 predicted proteins | sample MGYA00238144_ERZ746983 | MGnify/ENA primary metagenome ERZ746983 (study PRJEB28759, sample SAMN06268863) | compost metagenome | isolation source: single cell | place: USA: California, Emeryville, Joint...
GTTCCATTATTTTCAGTGACTCCAGTTGTTTCGGTGGTTTCAGTTGGCGTTGGTTTTGGTTGATCCTGAGCTCTGATAATCTTCTTAAGTTCAGTGGGCAAATCAACGATTATCCTCTCTCTCGGATCAGTATAGACCTTCACATACCCAGCAGAGCAGAGCATATCACAGATCTCGACGATTCTAAGGAATTTCTTCTCATCTTCAGGGTTCTGTTCCTGCTGAGCTTGTGCGTCCTTCTTTTCCTCTGGAACGACGTTTACTCCTTCATTTTCTCCGGTTTTGACCTTCTTTCTCACATTCTTTGAGAATTTCTTCTGGAAAGCGGGTTTATTTTTCTTTCCAAGCCTGATTAACGCTTGATTTGCAGTTTCCTCTTTTGTTACGCTTTAGCCAACCTGCAACAATTCAATGCGAATTACCTTTATTTAATAACTGGCAAAGCTCAAACTTCAATTTATCCATATCTTCTTCAGTCATTGGCCTCTCATCCTCTTCTTCTTTCGCTTCCTTTTTCTTAGGCTCGGGTATTTTCTTGTCATCGGCGTAAGGGTCATCCATTTCTTCTAAGGAATCAAGCCAAGGGTCTCTATGCATTGGGAATTATATTAACAACTAATCAAAGGAATTTTGGGATAGCTATACCTTAGCTCATTGTCCTTTTTTCTGTCATACACGAAAAACCCATCCTTCTCGATCTTTCCCATTTCACGGTCGTCTTTCATATTAAATGCCTCCATTCGATGTCCGAAAAACTCGATCCTAGCTCCCAATTTCAAATTTATGCTCATTGCCACGATTTTGCTTACTACTTTCTTTTTTCATTCATAGGGCCCTTTTCTTGCTTGTCCATCTTCTTCAGCGCCTTCACCACATTTTTGTTAAAATCCTCTAAACAAATATAAAGCTCTCTCTCTCAGACTCAACTCTCAGTTACCGTCCAACTCATCTTCCTCCAAATTCGCCTCATTATGAGCTCTTCTTATCGCTCTTGTTGTTCTGGCCTGGTTTGCATCCATTTCCCTCTATTTTCTATTGCTTCTTTTTTTATTGAACAAAATCTATTTTATATCTTCAATACTGCTACTAATAATAAGAACCTCTTCATTTCTCACTACTCTTCAGAGAAAAATATCAAGCGTATAAAGACTCGATTCAAATTCGAGCAAATAAGTATATTCTACTTCACAATCAAGGAAAAGAGCATTGGTAGAGCTGAAACTACATGAGGAAAAAAAAAAAGATTTAAAAAGTACAATTATTATCTCTTTGCACCCAAGCCAACAAGCTCCTGCGCTTTCGAAGTAGCCTCGCTAACGTTCTTTACAGTGGTATTAATCAGTTGAGGATCCACATTGCTGCGGTAGCTCTAGTTAATATTGTGCTGCTCGAAATATTTTAGCCTACCATCATAATTTGCAAAAAAATCTGCGTCTTCTAAAATCTCAGCCTGCACGTTCTGAATCTCGTCTCTTCTGCTCTCTTCTTTAGCAAAATCTCGCTCGATTACAAAGCGGATGATGTTCCCTCGCCGCGTATCTGCGGGAAGAAAATCCGTTGATAACTCGATTAAATTTGCTTCGTCGTCTTGGAGGACTGCCGTTTGGTTTTGGATTAGTCCGACAGTCAAATTAAAAGAAATTTGCTGTCTTGTTTGATTTTTAGGCTGTAGTAAAACAGATTCCATGTTTTTTGTGGCTGGCTCTGCGTGATCGTCTATTAAAGGATTAAAGCGTCTGTCCTGAGAGGCAAACAGTTTGAGTTCTTTGATCTGACCGTCAGAGTTGTTATCTGTAGGGATTTGTTGAGAGACGGAGGGATCTGAGATGTTTTTTTGTAACATTTCTTGGGGTTTAGTCAGAATAGGCCGTTGAATAGGGATTGGAGTTGCAGTTTGCTGGGTCTCTGTGGGTTGTGGGTCTAATGAGGCTGTGTTAAGAATCTGGCGGGGGAACTCTTTGGTTTCCTCGTTATTCATAGAGGCTATCAACACAAATAAATTGCTGTTTATGATTTTATTGCTGTAACTTTGCAAGTTTTGAAGTTGGTAAAAATGAAGGAAAAAAAAAACTTTGTAGGTGAGCCCTTACAATTTTCTTTCTAAACTCCTTCCATACTACTCTAACAAACAGGATACAATTGCACAAGTCAAAGCAATAGATTACTGATGCTAAAGAGATCTGTAAAAGGATATACCGAATCTGTAATAGCAAAAGAATTCCAAAAACCAATTCAATGGAATAATAGAGCAAGCACGATATGAGAAGTTCATGAATGGTGTCTAATATTAGAGGTTGAGCTATTTCACGCTTAGTGTGAAGAATTCGATTTGTGTGGATGGAGAAGATAAACTGTATACCTCATTGAATCAATTAATTATATAAAGAGACTCAAAGTAGGCTCTAGACTGTATATGTACGAACAAAATTCTCCTCTAGTCAAACTCTCATTAATCTCTATTATGACAGACATCATAAGCAAAATATTCCCAGCTCTGCCTACCCGGCTATTATTTTTTCTTCTCAATAGTGGAGAATCTAAAAGCTTCACACACATTCTTTAGCATTCAATAATTGTTTTGCCTCTTCTTAAGGCATGCAAATCGATGTAATTTGAAGAGGCAAATCTATTATATATATTTTTTTATTTGGCGGGATTTATTAAAATCTAATAAAACACAATTCAAAATTTCATGGCAGAATCTAACAAAGAAAACGTCACCATTACTTCTGGTAAGCGTGCAAGGCCAGCAGACTGCGAAGACATCGGCATCGAAGACTCTACCCAAAAACTTCTTGTTGATGAAGACTACATCATCTCCGGAAGCGATGGAACTTTTCTTCGCTTTGGTAACATTCTTTCACCCTTTCTTTCCCACTTAATCTCGTATTCAGAATCCGATCCTGATGCTCCTCTCTTCGAGTCGAAAGAACTGATCTTCCACCCTGAGTTCACCAATCAAATCTACCGACAAGAAGAAGAAATACACGGCTACAAGGATCTAAAGGCCTGGGTCCATATCCTTGGTGGCTCTCTTCAAGCATATCTCACAATTGAATACTCACAAAAGAAACCAGACGCAGATGATATCAAAGATCTTCTCGTGACAAACGTTTTTCAAAAAGGTGAAACCACTAAAATTCCCGTATTGTTATGCTAAACGAAATGAAATTTTCCAGGTTTCGTGGAAAGTAAAGAGAGCTTCCAAGAGTTAAAACAAAAGGAGTTGTCTTGGAAGCCACCTGGAAAACCATTATCAAGCTATCAGGTGCCAGGGCAAGATGACTACACTTATCAGGTATTATTAGGAGAATAGCTGTTGACTGAATTAAATCTTTTAAAAGATCTATCATGCTACTTTTCAAGACGAAGGAGCTGCAGACTACCTGCATCGTGTGCAGGCATTCGCGATATTTTATATAAATGGTGCGTCATTCGTCGAAGAGAGCTATTATTGGGATTTCTACCTCGTTTACAGAGTCGACAAGGTATTTTCTCTTGAACAATTCACAGTTAATAAGGGTGTTTTATTCAGAAAGGACAACACACTCTCTGTGCATATAGCAACACATACTCATTTTATCAAACCTTGAATAAAAAGCGTGTCAGAATCGCACAATTCGTCGTATTGCCACCCTTCCAACGCAAACAGCACGGCTCAAGAATGTTGAAGGTAACAACTGTTATTACTTTGATAGAAGTATTCACATTATAATGGATAGGCGATATATAATCGATGCATCAATGACCCAGAATGCTTTGAAATTACTGTCGAAGACAGCGCTTTGGAGTTCCAGCATGTGAGAGACTGCGCAGATGTTGAGCTCTGTACCGAATCAGGTAACCTCTTTCGCCGCTGAACGATTCTAAGGCGAGTGCTTCTAGGCTATTTCAAATGGATAGAGAAATATCGGGATGGAAAGCACATCAAGCTGGAGGAGTATGATACTATCCAGCTTTCGAAGAAAGAGATTGAGGAGATTAGAAAGAAATGCAAGATTACAAAGAATCAAATTTTAAGAGTGTTTGAAATTCTGAAGCTAGCTGCCATCAACCCGGAGGACATGGCTGTCAAGGCGAAATTCAAGGTCGATGTGAAGCTTAGGCTATTCACGCTTAATCAGCAGGAATTCTGGCCTTTCCATAATAAGAAAATGCCTTACTTGATGCTTGATGGTATTCGCCTTCTCTCTAATTGATTTGTAATGATATATTCGTTTCAATTAATCATAGGTCAGAGAGTTATGGTGACGATGGGTATTTTCTCCGAAAAGAATATGAAAACGGAAGCAAGTAATTCTGCTGATGAGAGATTTTGCTTAATGAATTGTTATTAGTTGAGGTGAAATTGGAGGAGTATTACGCTGAGATCGAAGACCAATATTTAACCATTTTGAGCAAAGTGAAAAAGATGTTAGGAATGCCATAGTGGTATTATTAGCAGTTCTAAGCTATGGTACAGTCATTAGTTATTTCTGATCGAAATTCTCTCTCTAATAAGGCTTGGAAGCTTTATTGAGATAGGAAGATATATAGGAATCTGTGATTAGTGAATTAATTTCTCTGTGTGTCTGTGTTTGATGAGTCGATTTGCGTTTTAGAAATTTATAGACTGCACCATTACAAAAAATTTCCAAACAAATTGAGTGCAAAGTCCAGTAAAGTGTCGATATTACATTGAAAGCGTACTTAGCAAAAAGGAAACTGAATAATGCCAATAGCGCAGTAAGTACCATTGGATGAGGCAATTAAAAAATTCGTTCAAATATTATAGGATCGAATTCTCATGCCAAGAGCCACGCCTTTCTATTCGGAGTAAGCAAAGAAAGTGAGGTTAAATCTAATCTCATTCTGAAATCTAATACCATTCTGAGGTGTATATCAATCTTTTAATTGCTCTCAAATTCATATTTACTACCTACGCGATAAACATTCAGACCATGACGCCCCGTAATAGCTAGAGCGACTGAGTATAACATATTCCCAAAGCAGATTTCCTCATGGTATTATTCTCTCGTTATATGATTATTTTTTCGATTATTTTTCTAGTATACGTTTGAAGTGAAGATCTACCTTTGAGAATTTTATGGATTTCTCAATTTTTTACTGGTCTTAAGAATGACTGTTCTAACTAGTCAGTAAAAAGATAACTAATTACTGTTTTAATTCAAGAATATGAAAGCTCTGAATTTGAAGCTGTGAGCTTAATTTTTTATTCAAATATGAACGATAACAAGCTCTACATGTATCAAAATCCACAGCATAGAAGAAATTCCGCATCTAAAACCAGCAAGCCTGTACCTCAACTTGATCTCTCAGAAGTAACCATTCAAAGCTGTTCTCTTATCTCAAGCATGATAGGTCAATCAAACAAAAAAACCGAAAATTATCAGATCAAAGAGGAAAGCCACTGAAGGACCTCCGGCAGCGAGAAAAACACAAGACAACTTTTCCAAAGATTTTTTTGATAAGCTTGACGATGTGATTCTTTTCAGTCCTCAAATGAGCAATATGTGTCTAGTTGATCGAGCTCCTCTCTATGGCGACCTTGAGCTGACCTCTCTTAAGTTCTATCGAAGTTATAACTACGGTTTGTCGTTGGATGACCTTGAATCGAACGCATTGACCCATCGACTGACAACTATAGAAACAACGCTATCTGCGAATCGGTTTAATGGCAGAAGCTGCAGCAGTATGAATAATCTGGATGGGGGCCATCCTAAAACAGCAAGAGAGAGGTTAGCTTCACCAAGAGGGGCTAGATTGGAGCCTCTCAAGAGAGAAAGAGATACAAACAGAAAATTTGATAGTGTGGGAAATGCAACGGGTACAATACCGAAAGAAGAGCATGGCAAAATTATGTCTTCTGGAAAGAAACCAGCATCTGTTAATTTGAAAAATTTAACTGGTAGTGTAAAAATCAGAAAAGAAAGTAATGAGAAACCAAAAATTGGAACTCCAACAGCAACTGAGAAACCAGATATGAAAAGTATTATCAGCAGTAGTACCACAAATAATTCAAAGGCCCATTTAACAGGAAAAAATCAGTTTATTGTGCATAAAAATGCGAGAGGTTTGCCAGGTGCTCCGTCTAAAAACTCGCCTTTGGAATCGAATCAAAACACAAAGCAACTATTGCCAACACATCAGCTGCATCAAAAACTGAAAGAGAAAATGGGAGTATCAGAAAAAGCTGATGAAGACAAACCTTGTATGACTGAAAAACCTGCCATACATGCAACTGAAAAACCGGCTATAAGTCACACTGGCGAGGATGAAAGGCAATTGGTAGTGAATAACGGCATGGAATCGAAGTCAATGATACTGATTCAAGAAGCTCAGCCCAGCCTCGAGCACTCTCCCCAGCAAAATATAAGTCAAATTGAGACAGTTGAAGCCGAAGAGTTGAAAGAAATTCAAGGAACTCAGCAATCGAAGCTTGAAGGACACGCTTCTGAGCCTTCTATTGAAGAAAAGCAACCGCAGCATCTCAACGCAGGCAAATTAGAACGTCGGTCATCTATTGAGGGTCATTCGAGTTTGTTCTCTGACAGTCATCACGAAAGAAAAGAGTCTCTTCATGAGCATGGATTACCGACCTCGGAGAGTCTCACAGGCGTCATCTCTGAGATTGGTGCATTGAATAAATGCACAAAATTTGGAATGAAAGCTCCTTCAGTGAAAACTCTATCCTATGGAAAAATTGCAGAATGCTGTGATTTAACTCAGGATAATGACAGCTCCCTCAGCCAAGAGTCATCTAAACTCTCTCATTCTACCACTACTATCGGCGGTCAATCAAAGGCTCGCAGCTCATTTGGATCGAATCAACCTCAGCGCGATCTGAAATTCAATTTCAACAAAAAAATTGCGCTTAGCACATCGAAAATAGAGGAGAATACCGTCCACCAAACCTCTGGAAAAGCTCCTGCAGGCAGACTGCATTCAATTCATAATGGTAGTCCAAATGCAAGTAGCTATTTCCGTCAGAGAGGCAGACCGAAGAGCTTGAGTGATTCAAAAACTTCCGTTGATGATATATACAAGAGAAACTTCAATGGCTATGTCTCTTACGTTGAGGAGAAAATAAAGGCAATTTATGAGTATCATTTTAAGAGATTGTACACAATAGCGCCTAACGAAATGAAACCCGTTTCGGAAGAAGAGTCTCATGACCATATCAACAACTCCAAGCAAGTTGAGCGCTTTGACAATGAATGCGATCGTGGGTTGGGCAATTCAATAAGCTGCGGTCGAGACTCTATCAGAGAATATTTCATTACCAAGCAAAGTGGTTCCAAAGCGTCGGAACCAAAGCAAAATATCTATATCATCAATATCATTCCTCCTTCTGTAAATGGGGACGCCATGAGTCAGGATTCTTTTCAAGAGAAGACTGAATCACTCAAGATATCACACAAAAATGAAGAAAATATCCACAAGCGTTCCTCATCGGAGGACTCTTCAGCAACAAGTCCAACTCATACTCAATTTGAGTTCGTTATGGAAGACTCTCCAGCTCTTCATCACAGAAAGCGCCGTAAAACCTTCCCACCTTGGATAGAGATGGAAAAAATTGAAGTTGAAACTCTTGACGAAAATAAATCAAGCCTCGATCTTTTCCATCACACATTAGACATGAAGTCTTACAGCAACTACGGTCTTGACATCCCCAGCGAAATATTCTATAAAACTCTCGCATATCTTCTTCAGAAACCCGCAGAGAGCCATCGTCTTGCTCTTGAGTCGAAGCCTGAATTTGATAATGAGAAAATTGCGCGTGTTGGGACGAAGTCTTTCATTTTCACTCCGAGATTCGAAAGGTATGTCTCGCAAATTCCTCAAGCGTTAGAAGACACTGATTGGATAATTGAGCTGGTGGGTGAGCTCCCAGAAAAACTCACCAGCATGATAAAAGGGTACAATACAAACTCCCTTGAGCTGGAGGACGATGAAGTTAAATTCAGCATGACTGATGCATTGAGATTTGCGAATAATCAAACAGTTGAGCCGATCTCAACAACCACACCGGTCCTTATCTCTCCTCTGAAAAATACTCCTTTAATGGTTGGTTCTATTGAGAACGAAATCCAGCTTAAATTGCTAATGCGGGACATGAAACCAAGTAAGAATAATAGCCTTATTAGCTATAGCCTAAAAAAATTTGCTAATTTAGTCAAGTTTACAGCAATAGAGGCTGATGTCGACTCAAATTCGGCGAAACTTCTGTCAACAATACAAGCGCTTTACAAAGACCCAAAAAGTTTGAATTGCGAATATATTTCAGGATTAATAAGGAAGGATGGCAGAAAGATATTAGCTGGATCATTTGAAGATAAAATGAAGTTCAAGGGAGTTAAACTTAAGGTATATCTTGTTCTTGGATGGGCACCTTTATTAAGAATTATCCACACAGATAACATCGAATGAAGCAATGAAAGAAAATCAAAATCCAAATCCAATACCATTCAAAAGAAGAGATGTACACCACAATTCAGTCAAAGTGACAAGTAAGCAAACTATTTTTGGTTGTATTGTATCTTCTTTTTCGTGTAGGTTCAGTGCGTCCTCAGCAGGAAAAAGAAGAAACGTTTTTGAAGCACAAATCCCAAACACTAATAAACCCAGCACATGAAGTCCAGGCGACTACACTCACGCTGAGTGTACCTAATCGGCATTCAGTTGGGAATGATAGAGACAATCGAACTCTAAAAAGAACCTTTAGTCGAGCACAGCTAACTAAGATGGATACAGGTAATTGCGTGAATACTCTGGTCAAATTAACTGTTCGTTCATTATAGAAATTATCAAAGAAGTTGAGGAAGAAGGGAACGAGAAAAGCACTTTACGTGCTAAAAACTCAAGAAAAAGTAGAGATAAAAAAACATCTTTGGAGAAAAACATAGAGGCTGAGAAACCTGTAAAAAGGGCCTTTGAGAAACATGATACTGTTTACTCTGAAGAAACTATTCAATTCGATCGCTGGCACCATAAACACACAACAACGGGCAGCGAAACTATCACGCAAATTCAAAAAAAGCATACTGAGAGCGATTTCTTCAATTCAGCTACAAAGCGAATGCGTAATAAGAACCCTGTCTTATTCTATCTCACCTCATTTCGTGTATCTCAGTGACGAACTCCTCTACTCATTCGATCGAAAAAATGTATATGGGAGTGTTGGCCAACCTCCCAGAATCTAAAGCAGGTTATACCAAGATCCCTACGATCAACCTCATTGAGGCTGAAACATCTAACAAAAAGGTATATTTGCTCAGAATGTAATCAGTCTAATTACTCCAAACATTATAGCCAAGCAATAAGAAGACTCACGAAGTGAAAAATGACCACTCGATCGCAAGATCGGTAATTCAGACTTCGCTGAATTGTGCGACTGACCTCTTACCGTAGGATTCTAACTCTCCAAGAGAAAGGAAGACCGTTGAAGTACCTGCTTTGCAAAACAGATCATCACTCCTGCAAGTGCCACAGAAACTTGAAATGCAGAGACCCAAAAAAGTTTGTCTACTGAATGCTCGCAATTCCTAACGAAAAAATTTAAATTAGAACAAATCTAAGAGTTGCAACAGCCTGACTGACTTAGATGAAGAGCGATCAGATCGCTCTGAGAACATCGCTCACAGCATGAACGATTCTAAATTAATTTTGGGCGCCTCAAGCAATAGATTCGAGGTAATAATCGACGATTCAAATATGTTTTTTAACTCTGCCTTGTCCTTATAATTAGTGGAAAAGCAACAAGGACGTAATAAACGCAAAGCACTACCGATATCATCAAAAGCAGCATTTAGATCCTGTTGACTTGTTATTCACTTATATATACGAAAGAAAGAGCATCGAGGTAACTTTCCGTTTTGCTGATGCAAGACGAGCTAAAATTCGAATAGTTTTCTTCAATTTTCAAGCACAATCCAGCCAATTTTGCTGGTGCGAAGGACAAGAATGGTGATACCATGCTGATATTGGCCGCAAGAAGCGGCAATTTAAACATCGTCAGCGAGATTCTCGCTCATAACCCTGATATTAACGTGCAGGACGTATACTCTCGTTGATTTTACTAATTATTAATTCGCCTTTAGAACGAAGGAAATACACCCCTGCATATCGCTCTGCAATACGGCCATATGGATGTTGCTGACAAACTCCTTGCAGCTGGAGCGAATCAAAATATCAAAAACAACCTGAGGAAGACTCCTTGGGAAATGTGCAAATAGTATGTAACTAAAATACTTTATACTGTAGCAGAACAACACTGTTTTGTAAAACAAAATTTTGAAGTGTTGTGATGTCAGATAAATGTGATTTTAAACTGCATGAAGAGAATTTTCCATTTGTTTTTTGCCTTATATATATTATTTCACGTTTGATAGTTCATGATTTGTTGTTAAAATATTACCTTATAACTGATTATTATATGAACTATAATAAAGCTGTCTCCCTATTGTAAATACTTAAGCCAGAAATACTCATCTAAAAGGCGTTTTGGGTTGTCCTTATGTTCTTGAGATGAGCTAAGGACTTTTTAAAACGGATAGATGTAGAGGAATTCGAAAATAATTCTGCTTTTTGCAAGAATCAGAATCTACAAAGCTTTTACAGACATCATATAAAATTGAGGACTTCCCACAAAATACTTGAAAAATCTTGCTAGTTATCCATCGAAAATTGTCTCAGGCTTCTTTGAAGCTGAAAAGACCCGATCTGATTGGCTCGCGGCCTCAAAATCCGAAAAGGGACTGAGCAAACTGGCAGCCTTGAGAATTGTTTAATTCGTTTGAAATCGAATTCGCATGCTCTTCATTTAAAGGCAAGGGAATCGCAACTGAAGATTCCATTGGTTTCTCAGCTACTTTTTCAAATGAAGGCAGCTTTTCAAAGTCCATGCTATAGGTAGAGTGACAAGTCTCTGACTGGCCATCAGTGTTGTCGGTGATAGAATCAGTGGTGTCTCTTGAAAAGAGAGATCTTGATCTATATGAAGGTCCAAATAGTCCTGGCATAAGCGATTTTTGCTTCGTTATCCAAGGATTATTCTTTCTCTTATTCTTGAAAAATAGATCGGTGTTAGAGTCTTCACGGTTCAGCATCAACGAAGAAGGTTCTTCTTGGCTGGCAGGTTTTTCTGGCTCGAACCCTAGTCCAAGTGGCTTCCAATAACATCCTGAGAATTGATCCTGATTCAGAGGTTTCAAGGTGCGACTTGTGGATTCTGTTGATATAGTTTTGAATAGCATTGGCATTGGCGCCAATGTTTTAAGAGGGGTTTCTTTTTGACTTTGCTCTGAGATATTGAAGAGCAATGTGCTCTGGTTCAGAGGTTCAGTTTGGGTAGGAAGTTGAAGAGGGAATGGCAGCTGTTTTGGAGCAGTGATGTTGAATAGGCTGTTACTAAAAGTGAATTTTTCATCAGGAAGTGATTTATTGGCTGGGAAAAGCTCTGACGACCAGAGATTGAATTCCACTGTCGTGGAGGCTTCAGTGGGAGTTTCCATTTCGAAATTGTGGCATGAAGGATTTTCGTTGAAAGATATTTTAACTGGCTTGTTTTGTGCTTTGGGAGATTGCACAGAGTGAGTTTCAGAAGCGAAAAACATATTCTTTGGCGATTCAACAAACGGAGTTTGGCAATCAAAATCACTGAATGATTTTTCTTCGCTTGTAGTGCTCTGAGCTATCGTTCTCGCTTGAGGTACTCCAAGTAGATTATCCTTCGAAAACAGCAAATCTCCTGGCAATCCGAGTCCCTTGTCAACCGAGTCCATTAGAATCATCTCCATGTCCAATGGTCTTTCGTGTTGGAAAACCAACAATGGATCCCACTGTATCTTTATATTGCTCACCTCGGAGAGCTTTATCTTCTTCATCGTCTTCGGCGCTGGGAGCGCAAAATCTTCAGACTCTTCTCCGCACAATTCTAACACAAATTAAACACCGCTAAGTAAGTACCTTTACCCTTTCCATAGTTCGATTCGTTACATTCTGGCAATTCATCTTGCGTCTGAACTGAGTCAGCTCGAGTTCGGTTCTGATACCTAGCTCTGCCTCTCAAGACGGATAGCATCTTTTTATGATGTTCGCTTAATCGGGCTATTTCAATATAAATTCCTCCATTTAAGAATGAAAAAAAGTTACCATATTGCTTTCTCATGTTTCCTCTTGGTTTCATCGGTAAAGGACGTCTCAGACCAGATGGTGTTATATGCTTTATAGCTATTTCGTAGTTTTTGCTGGTGAGCGCTCGTAGTTTGTTTTCAGCAATGTCTTTATGGATTTTCAATACAGACAGCATGTTGATTTTCCTCTTCGGAGCTTTTTCTTCCAACGAAAGGTTTTCGTTGAGAGAAGTTTCTGCTTCGAGGATTTGTATAGCAGGTGCAGTTTCATCGACGATTTTGCGCTTTGGAGTGTCTATTGAAGGTGAATTGAAGTGGATTAATGTCGTTTTATTGGCGAATGAGTTACAGAAAATGGATCGGCATATCTTCTTGATTGGTTGGAGGCTTCCGCTAAATAATGAAATCAACCGATTGTTAGTTGTGGTATCTTTGAGTGACTTGTTGGATGTTGTCATAGAGGCGAATAAAAAATCGAAAGTGGAATTTCAAATTAAAGCGGAATAAGATAAAATAGGAAATTGTCGATTGATCCTAAAAAAGAACTGACAGGTACTCCAAAAATTTGAATCCTTCACTGAAAGTGCCGTTTAAAAGCGAATAATTAAGTGTTTTCTGAACGAAGGTAGAATTTTTTTGATTCAGTGCGTTTTGAAGATTTATTAGTCGAGATCGCTACTGCAATGATGAGATTTTCTCTTTATTAAGAAAAAAATAATTGGGTTTGTTTAAACGATCGGGCTATCTTAGTGTAGTTGTTAGATATAATACAAAGCAGAACTTCACGGTATAAACTACTTTCTACAAATCATTTTCACGTGAAGAGCTCTTTTGGAAGAGAAAGTAGACCAAAACAAAGAGACCATATATTTACCGTTTCCAGTATTATTCTGAATGACTATATGCCTAGAAAAATTATATCTTCTTACTTTAGCTTGCTGGTTTAGGCGATTTCGGAGGAAAGTATCACTACGAAATATCTACAACAAATGAAACGTTGATATACGAGTCTTGCCCCTATTATTAAGAGCCTGAGTAGTTAGAAAAAAGCATGAAAATTTCTTATTGGCAGTTAGCTAGGGTAATTGCATTTTTTAAATGAGGCAACTGCTCTTTCACAATATTGAACATGAGAATGAGACTTCTTCAGAATTTTCTGAAGGTCCTCCATTCAAGAATAGATTTTCAACTCAAAGTCATCAATAGATACAACACACAGATTGTGAGTGTTCAATATACAAATATCGATCGATTAATTAATAAGTATTCTGTATAAAGCAGTAGAGGAGTGAATTAATTTCCTAAAATGACAACAACTCAGGACAGAATGAATACAGACTATCTCTGGGTCAGAGAGCACTCTGATGCCGACAGCTGGGCCCGCGCCAGGTAGATCTCTCCAAAAATCCCAACCCTCAATCGATTTCCTACAACTTTAGAACCCACGGATACAACTACCTCTATTACCACGTCCCAAACAGACTCGAAAGACTCGAAATGATCCACAGGTAGCAGCAAGCTCCTTTGTCCAGCTAATCAGCCCCACTACCTAGATCCATTGGCAAGCAAACTGATTGGGAACTCGAGAAATTCAGAGTATTTACCTCATGAATATCTGTATCACATTCCTCACCTGATCAATAGGCCGCCAAGAAATACCCAGATAGAGGAAACAAGAAAAGATTCGTGAAAAACTTTTTCAGATTCATGAAGCACCCTATTGGATACGCATTTTGGAAGACCTACAAGTTCAGAACCGGCAGACAAAGGTAATTGCCACTCATTCTCTTAATCTCTCTTCATTCACTATCATATCTTCCACTCTTACCCTTTCAACCCGCTTAACTCTCTAATTTCTGCAGAATTCTCGCCCACACACTCGGCATGGCAGCCATCGTCTCCATGATCTACTTGAAGAAGGTCTCATGTAATACCACCTCCTTGTCAGCTAAGTAACGCTTTAAACAGTGGCAGAAGCCAGAAAGAACTACTACATCCAAGTTAACGGTGTCAACGTCCAAGGTGCCGGCCTCACCAAATTCGGTTGGGAAGATGAAACGTAAAATTTCCGAAAAAATCGAACTAATTTTTTCTTTTTGAATCAAATAGCCTTGGAAGACAACCAAACACCATCCACTCATGGTTGTACTATGATCTCTCTGGTCATAAGATCGTTGTTAACCCTGCCAAAGTTCAAAACTACAGAAAGTACTTCGAAATGAGAAAGAAATACGGCATTGGCGCAAAGACCGAAGCCCACTAAAAAGCCTTAGCTTTTCTGAGCGAAATTTCAGTCTGAGGATGAGAACAACCACCCATTTCTTTCACATTATGCGTTTGATTTTGATTTTTATCTTTCCGTATGGGATGGTACTTCTTAAGGCTTAGTTTCAGTTGACATAGACATCAACTCAGTCAATAACTTGACGTTCATCTACCAAAAGGACAACGAGAAATAGCAGTCTTTGACTATCTTTTTCAACGAGCAATTAATGAGACAGTTTAAGATTAAACCATAAATAAATAAGGAAACTGAAAGCCTCCACAAATTTAAGTTTGCTAGCAAGGAATGGCCACTAGTATGAATAAGTTTATCGTCTATCCAGGCAACCACCCCGAGGTGATTCGTGATGCGCTATTGAAACGCGGAAATTGGGAAGAGGTAAGATGGAGATTAAAGGAACTGATAATTTGAAAAATTGAATGTGTAAAGGCAAAAGACGACTCGAAAGACTCGCTTTCAAATACTAATTTCATCTGGAAACCTAACAACTATTCACTTGCAGTAATCAAACAGCTTGTCCTAGTACTCAGGCTGGTGTATTAGGGATATGGAAAACTAGATGATGCAATGAGACGTCAACACGCAAGAAATTTTATTCAAGTATACATCAATTCTTATTATGCGTTATCCCATCGTTTTTGTAAACGCAGGTGTTCAATCATTTCGAAAATACACGTCCAATTTGCACGAAAACTGGGCTGATTAGAACTCTGAGGCAGTATTATCAATCCCTTGACGAAGCAAGTAACCTGCTCGTTTAAGTTTTATAATAACTCGCTGCAGAAGCGGCTAATTATGGGGTTTTCAGTGCTACACCAACTTCGTTTGTCCTCGTTTCAGGCACTGAAGACTCTGAATATTCTCAGTTCGTTACTCGCTGTACTGAATTAGCGAAAGGAAATTACAGCAAAGAGTCTGTTCCAGGAAAGCATTGCGCAGAGAATATGTGGCTTCTTAAGCCTGCTAATATGAATCAAGGTAAATGATCAAAATCGGTAGTATGTAGAAGAAAAAACGATTACAAATAGGAAAAGGAATTGAGGTTTTCCGAAACATAAGAGATATCCTAAACTCTCTTAACTCGAAGCCAGCCGAATCGTACTGGGTCGTTCAAAAATACGTTGAAAGACCTCTGCTGTATAACGGAAGGAAATTCGATATTCGAGTCTGGGCGCTGGTTACAAATAAAAAGGAAGTTTTTTTCTACAAACATGGATATATGAGGACTTCTTCAGATGGCTACGACCCGAAAAACCAGAATAATTATGTGCATTTAACGAATAACTGCTTGCAGCAGTTTGGCGATAACTACAGCAAGCATGAGGACGGAAATACTCTCGGGTTTGACGTCTTACATGAGTTTCTGAAAAAAGCGTTTCCTAACTTGCCGATTGATATGAAGAAGCATTTTATTTCAAAGATGCATAATTTTGTTATTGATACTTACCTCAGTTGCAAGAAAAGCCTTAACCCGAATAAAAGGAAAAACGTATTTGAGTTGTTCGGTTATGATTTCCTCATTGATGAAGACCTCAGAACCTGGCTAATCGAAGTAAACACTTTTTTTTGAAAATTCGAGCTAGACACATCGTTCTTCTCTTCCAACTAGGTCAACACGAATCCTTATCTTGGCATTCCAAACGCTTTTATTGCCGACTTGCTGCCAAAAATGATAGACGATATGCTCGATATCGTGCTTGACCCTCTTATCCCTCCGAAAAACGACGTCAGGAACAATCGTCAAAACGATTTTCAATTAATCTACTGCGAAGGCAATTCCGTCTATAGCAGCAAGCCAGTCAATTTACGCGCTCCTTTTAGCATGAGTCCGTACCCATTTCCCGAGCTAGACCCTCGACCGCCTGAACAGAGACTCGAGCAGAAGCCCAAAACTGAAAATGAGCCTGAGGTGTTGAAAGCGAAGGTTAATAAAGCGCGTGCGGCTTCCGTGGAAAGTCAGAATAATGAGAGCTTCGTTTACTTAAGCAGTGTGGAAAATATTTACAAAGCGTTATATGCGCAGTTGCATTTCAGATCTGATATTAATCCCACGACAGTATGCTCCCATCTGACTAAAATATTGAGTATTTTGACGAATTGGGAGCTGCTGAGTGACAAGCATATCACTTTGGCTTGTAAATCGCTGCTGCTGATAGCAAATTCTGCAGC
>ENA-UOTZ01001399-UOTZ01001399.1-compost-metagenome-genome-assembly--contig:-NODE-1399-length-16548-cov-3.848461_pt1 | contig 16548 bp, 5 predicted proteins | sample MGYA00238144_ERZ746983 | MGnify/ENA primary metagenome ERZ746983 (study PRJEB28759, sample SAMN06268863) | compost metagenome | isolation source: single cell | place: USA: California, Emeryville, Joint...
ATCCTGGAGTGATGTCAATCTGCGAGGTAAAGGAAATCGCTTCGAGGACGTTAGGTGTTTCAGGAAGCGGTATTTCGACGAGTAGCAGCTTCAGATGCGTGCTGGCCACTTCGACTGTCACAGGACAGCCAGCGACCGTGGAAGTTATTAATTTCGACGCGATCACCGTGACGGGAAATGACATCGTCGTCAGAATAGCTAAGGTGAAGAATCCATCGAGCACAGCGAACACTATCTTCCAATTCTTCGTTAGAATGAACAATTTCAACACAGCTACAGCAGCGACCACCTACCTGCAATACTCGACCTTCACGCTATCCTATGTTCTTCTTAGTACCGCCTCTCCAACCACTGCACCTCTTCCTCTGCCTCCTAGCGCTGAGCCAGCTTTCACTGGAAGTACTGGGCAAGCGAATCAACCTTTCTCGATTGTGATTTATTCAGCAGTTGACCTGGATGTGGGAGACTATTTTGTAATCGAGTTGCCAAGCACAATACAGATTGTCAATCCGCTGAGTGCCTGCCCTGCAGCGGCAACAGGCCAATGCTGGTCATTCGCTGACGCAGGATGGGTGGTATATCAACTGACTTCAGCTGTTTCTGCGCTTACAGATTCTACGCCTGGAAATATTGAGAGTAATATGTTTTTTTTATTCGTAACTGACTTATTCTAATTAGACGTTAACAATCCGGCTCAGATATCTACAACAGGCTACACGATCTATGGATACGCCTGGCTAAATCGGGAGTATCAAGGAATGACCACTTACAGCATCTCAGCAACCACATCTGGGGATATTTCGGGCGCTCTTTCAGGAGTTTCAGTCACGACAGTCGATACGGGAGTCCTAGTCAAAAATCGTAAAAATACTGAGCTCCTGGTTACTTTCACCATCACCACGGCCCTTCCCGAAACCGGATCTATCCTCATCAAGTTCCCCACAGGCGTTACACCAGATCCTCACTGTCGTTCTGCTCAATCGGCAAACAGTAAATTGGCGGACGGTACGGGTGTTATCGCATGTGAGCTTCAAGGAAATGCGTGGTATATTACTAATTTCGCGGCATTGGCTGCTTCAAACGAAATCGTGATCTATGGTACGGCTACACTACCAAGTACTGCTGGGGCTACTGGCGAATTCGAGATCTACACCTATGGAAATCAGGATTCAGATATCCTCACCAACGGTGAAGTTTTGGATAAGGAGTTGACGGCAGGAACTCTCACCATTGGAACAACTGCAACAATGAGCATAGATACCACTCTAACATCGTACCCACAGCAAATTATCAGAGCAGCTGCCTCTAATTATCATCCACTTACGTTCGATTTTACCACTCAAGTCGCTGGAGGTATTACCTCCCCTAACACCATTCAAATAAGAGTCCCATTGACGGGTTTCAGTAATTCGCTTCTCAATGGCGGGACGTTATACTGCTACTTCATCAGACTCACAGACTACACCAATCTCCCATGTTCGATTGTGACATTAACGGGACCTAGTTATTTGGAGTACGCGTTAACGCCGTCAGTTACTCTCGCTGCGGGTACTGCTTACCGTGGTGTAATCACAACGAAGTGGGCTGCTAATGGAAATGATGGCATATTGTTCCCTTCAACAGCGGGAGTTTACGAAATTGTGTATATAGCCGCTTCCACCGAGAAGACATCGTATCCGTTGGAGGTGTATCCAGCCGCTTTCGAATCGGTCGCTTTCAACGCTTACATATTTGAGATGGGAGCAGAGAACCTGATTGACGTGTATCTGAAAGTTTCTACCGCTATTCCCACCAACGAGGTTATCGTCGTTGAAATTCCTGTCGTGCAGAATGGAACAAACCTCTTCGCAAATGATCTCGGGACGGGCTTGTACGATCAACAAAGCATCGCTTGCGATAACATTTTGACGAATCCAGCAGCAACATGTAAACTTATATATAGTTTCCTATTTTTTTAGCTCACTAATTTTCTAGTCTCCTGCTATTTCCTTCAAGGAAGCCAAACGTCCGGTGAGCCAGCGAAAATTGTAGTTTATGGCCTCACTGCGGCTGTTTCAGGTAAAACGAGTCCTCGAACCACTGTTTATTAATTCTTTTTTTTTTTAATTCCATAGAGATTCGGTTCGCTTTCACGATTGTCAACCCATCGCTCACGTTCTCTGCGGTGATACCTGTGACTATTTACTCCACAGACGGAACGACGAAATCCTACTATGACTACCTTCCTGAAGGAATCGTTCTCGTTCCTGATGGTAATAGAAATCCTATTCCTTTTCTAAATAGTTCATGTTTTCTATAGCAAGTGGCACGACAACTGATACATCGACTCCTTCATTGAGCGATACCACACTGGGTGCGACCTCTATTTTGACTATTGGAGTTACCTCAACAGCGGCCATTGCCACAACCGATGCTTATTTGATTAAAATGCCAGCTTCTATCGATACTGCTCCGGCAGCTAGCTCGTCAGCACCTACAATCGGTGGATCAGGCACGAACACTTACAAGCTTCCTAACTTGCGGTGGATTCTCATTCGACCAACCACTTCGATCGGTGCTGCTTCGAACACTGTGGATGTCACAGGAGTAGTGAATCCAATAACCTCATACGACCCCTCCGCAACGCTGTCTTTCTACGCTTATCACAGTCAGTTCGATAGTTATAGAATGACCAAGGTGACTTACACGAATCCTCTCTCATCCACCTCCATGACGCCAAGTACCACTTTCTCAGGAACTGGAGCTACCTTTACAGCTTCGGCTACCAATACAAACGATTTGATTGATTTGACGATCAAAATCAACAATAATTTCCTCTCCGCTCAATTGATCACCATTCAATTCCCAGCCCAGTTGACTCCCTCTCACCTCTGCCGTGAAGGAGTAGACTCTGTGGTTGAAGTTAAGACATGCTCGGTTTCTGGACAGCTTGCTACAATTACGATAAACCCCAAGATCACTTACACTAATGTTGACTTCGTGATCAAGTTCAGCTCAGTGCTGACATCTTCTTCAGCAGGAGCAGTCAGCGACTTCCAAATCCATACTTACTGGTCAACCGCAGCCACGCATGCCTCCACAGACTACATCATCTACCAGTTAGACTCTGTTTCGCCTTCAATGACCCTCACAACTCCCACCATTGATGTCGGGCCTCCTGATTTCTTTGAATGGGAGTCGCTTCCATATCTCTCAGATGTTTACCCAACAGCAAACGGACGATATGGCCCTCTCAGATTTAAAATAAAATTTGTGAATTCCGTTGCCACGACCGAAACAATAGAAATTACTTTAGGCGATGCCTTGGTTGCAGACACCACCACTAATACTGTCGGTGACGTTACCGATAACAAGCTTGTCTGCTTTATTACTGATGGAACCACTACCTACACAGCTAGTGTAGCCTATACTACAAACCTCATTACCCTATCGTCATTTTCTTCGACTCTGACTTCAGGAATTTCCTATACTTTCATCATTCAAGTGCAAACTCAACTCATGATTTCTGGTGAGGTCAAAACAGGCTTGAAGGTAGCTGATATCACGAAATATTTCAGACCGAAAATCACCGTGAAGAATGCTGGTACTGGCGTCCAGGAAGCAGAGCTTGAACCTTTCTATCCAGCTGTATTGCCAACTTCGAGCTTTTCATTCGAGCTCAAAAAAGTCCTCTCTACTAACGCCAACATTGACAACATTATGGAGTTCATTCTTACGGTAGGTACAAGCGCGATTGATACGCTGATCTTCGAGTTTCCCGTATCAGATGACTACGGAAACAGTATGTGGCCAGCAGATATTGCTCCTAACTACGCTAATGATCAAATAATTCCTTGCGGTATCTATCCTCTTTCGGCCGGAACGGTTACAGTCAATGGTAGCGCCACCGATGTGAATTACCCTGTGTGCAGAGTTTCAAAGGGCTCTTCAACAGGATTCTCGCGATCGAGCACAGTCACAGTGTCCGGAATTTCAGTGGCTTCAGGAAATGCTTTCCACATCGCTCTGACGAGCATTCGAAACCCAACTGCTGCTGGAACTCTCGTAGATGTCCTAGTCCAAGCTTTCACAGGCTCCACTACCTATGTAGGGTCTGCTTATCTGAGGTCTGCGTTCCAAATTCAATCCTTAGGAACCTCTTTTGCCCCTTCCAGCTCCAACATCATCACATCGGATAAACCTCCACTGTGGACTGATCCAACAACCTTGTCTATTACTCCAGGAGTGGGAGTGCCCGTTGATAACTTTATCAGAATAAAATTGGATCCATACTGCTATCTCACCGCGGCTCCTACTTCTACCGTGGGAAATGCGATGATCATGGGCGAGCCTGGTGCTGAATATGTTCTTTTGTCAGTCACTTCGGCTGTGACAGCAAGTATACCCTATACTGTGTCGAATATTCAATGCAGCAAGTTTACAGGAGTAACTTTCGAGGTTCTACACATGAACGATGATACCTCGGGAGAGTTAATTACTAGCGGCATTTCGACAGGAGCCACCACGACGGCCACCACTCTTTCAGGCTCTTTCACGATCACCACGAACACGGAAACAACCGGTAAACCGAGCGCTCTTGCTAGGGTAAGTGTAGATCTTACTGGCCTTGCTATAGGCATGTCTTATCCTTCGATTAAAGCTGGATACGAGATGCAATTATCAATAACTGGTTACATATTTGATACGCTGACCTCTTGTCTGGTTTACGGCGGATTCACTCAAGTAAATGAAGATGTCCCGATTAGCTGTACCATCTCGTCCGGCGACCTAAAGATCACCGGTTTCTCAGGCTTTACAACTCCGCTGCTTGAGTTAGGGTTCACAACAATCGGTTCTTTTACAAGTGGTAGCATTCAGGCCAGACTCTATCCACCAACCTCTACCACTGAACTCGTACTGGATGGAACGGTTGGTCTCACCCTTGCGCCTTCATTCACAACCGCTACCGGCACGATTGAAATCTCAGCAAGTGGGCTTATCACGACCACAGGAGTGAAACCTGGTGGCGAATCGTCCTCAGTGACATTCACAATACCTTCTCCAGGAACTCTCACGCCTGATATCACTTCTACTACTACTGAAATTTTGGTCGTGAGATTCGAAAACAGCGCACAAATTCTTAAAAGCTCGACGACCTGCTCAGTAACTGACGGTACTTCTACATTTTCCGGAACTTGCACAGTTGATGATTCGAACCAACTCATTAAGCTTCCCTTCAATAACGGTGTCACTCTCGCGAGCCTTCCGGCTGCGGATATCACGCTTACAGATACAGACGTCTGGCCATTCACAGGCTCATCTGTTTTTGCCAACTTCGAGATCTATGACGATAGTGATATCAGTACTGCCACCAGGACTCACCAAAGCTATACTGGATACATTTCACTTGAGAATGCAGGGTCCTATACATTGGCGCCAGCTGACATCGTGCCTTTGCACTTGGCTCGAAGTCAAGTTAACGAAATTAGCTTCAAATTTACAGCTCCAGTGGCGATGACAACGAGCTATGGGATCGCAATTATTACAACAGACATCACCTACCCAAGTACTACCAGCAACTATCAGATTGACTGCCTATGCTATCTGAACGGACCATCTACAGTGTTCAATGCAAACTGCTACAGCACATCCACCAGCAATACGCTACATATCTTCCCTCAAAGCTCCCTTGCCAGTGGTGTCTACATAACTTGTTATATTCCGGAGCTGACCGCTGGAACTTCGGGTACGATAAGCTTTCAATACAAAATTATTGGAAAACTTAGCGGTGTCAGCTACTACACATCCAACACTGAATCGTTCTCAACATTACCAATTACGACAAACGCTTTTACGATGACACCTAATTACGGAGCAACAAACTATGGCGGCTCATCGATTTTGTTTAGTTTATCCGTTACGACACCGGATGCTTTGGCGTCGGGTGCATCAATCTATCTGGATTTGAACAAAGCTGGGCCAGTACCCACCACAGCGACCTGTCCTTCTGGAGCACCTTTCTCTGCAGCTCGTTGCTACTCGCTGAACAAATATATCGTGGTAGGTATTCTGTCAGCCCCTGTTTCCTCCGGAGGAAGTGTAAGCTTCTATAGCGGCACAAGTATGATAATCCCAAGCCTACTCTACGACACTTCGACTCCAACGTATTACACTGTGTCAGGGTTCATTGCATCAGGCACTACGTATCTGGCGAGCTCCACAGACTACTCTTCTCAATTTGCAGCAAGTAATATTATATTCTTGAAAAAAAATATAGATATAATGATTGTCTTACTCTGTAGAACAACTGTCAGTCACGTCAGCGATTGACTCGATGAGCTCTTCGCGCATTTCTCAAAACGCTTTATACAAGATAACTCTAACCCCAGCTTCAGCTATCCCCAAAGGAGACGGTACGACGGGAGGTTTGCTGGAAATTGTTTTCCCCGCGGACTACACAGTCGCGAGTACAGGCTGCACGGCCGTTTCCAACAATGTTTATTACACGTGCGTTGGAAACTCAGCAACTCGAACCTACCAAGTCTACTCGAAATCTTGGAGCATTGCGTCAGCGACCCCCTTGACTATATTTGTTGAATTAACCAACCCTTCAACTTGTAATTTTTTCCAAGTTAGTTATTGGTATTTAACTTCTCTATCTCTAACAGCTGGAGTTAGCCCGACCTCTACCATTATCTATAACGACTACAGCGCCAAGATCGTTCAACAGGCCGCAATTTCGACAGATTACACAAATCCTACTCTCGATGCAAGTAAAGACAATGCATACTTTGTTCAAATTATTAACTTATTTTCAGCTGTAACGACCACAATTCCCGACGGAGACAGAAGATTCCTCCCATTCTATGTGGACTATGACGTCGCGGCGTCAACAACGACACAGCCTATTAGATTTAGATTCAAAGTGCCTGCTGTTTTCACGGCTGGCGATAAGATCCACATCGACCTCCCTAGTGGGGAATTCACTTATGATTCGGGGTCAACGTTGCTCTGCTGGTTCAAACAAGGAGATGGAAGATTCTTTACAAACACATTTGCTTCTAATTGCGAGTACTCTGGAACAACCTCAACGCTCGTCGTGACTACAGCGTCAGATCTCCTAGCTGCGAACCTCTACGAGCTCATTATCATGACTAGCAGCACGTCTCCAATCAATTTTGCTGTTCTCGCGGCCGCGTCTTCACCGAATACAGTTCAAGTGACATGGATGAACTCCGCTGCCACAACATATTACTACACTATAAGGAAGACGATCTACAGGTATCAAGCCCCTGCGATCACTTGGTCGAGTTTCTACTACACAAGCAAGAATTTTGGTGCTGACAATACTTTAGTGATGACTGGAGATTTCCCTTCATTGTCCGGTGCATTCCCAAATACGATTATTGAATGGTCGTTTGAAACGAGTTACAACGGTTTCACTAACGCGCTTCTAACGTCTGCTCCAAGTGATAAATCACAGTTTGGTTGTGGATATTCTACCACAGCGTTTGTAACTCGAGGAGCAACGTATCAATCTCCTTTCTGTACGCTTATCCAAGGAACATCTTCGAAATTTACTCCGACGGTTGTTTCGATGGAAAACTTCGGAACAATGGGTTCCACCTCAGCTAAATTCTTTTTCTATGATGTTACCAATCCAAGCGTGGCAAACAATCATCTTTCAATTTCACTGAGGATATGGGACTTGAGCGCAAATAGATACTATTACTCGAGGATATGGCAGCCTTTCATCGCGGAGAATACTGCTCCACTGCTATCATCACCAACGCTTGATTACCCAACGCTCACGAGCTACGCATACAACGCAGCGCCGTCTCCTTTGACGTTTCCATCTATCGCTTCATGGCCTGCGCATCCATGTTCGTCAGGACCAACTTCAAATTGCAAGTTTGTTGTGAGTTTTGACAGCAGTCTCTATCCAACAGGCTCAGCTGCTGACTTCCAAATCAACGGAGCAGCCCAGACTATTCTGGAGAGGGATTCGGTCAACTCCAAATTATGTAAATTGTTTATTATCATATAGCCTCTAATTTTCAAATAGTCGTGAGACCCACTACTGCATTATCAGCAGGATTTTCATACACTTTCAGAATAGTAGACGCTTCCTTAAAGAACCCATCTCCTCTCTCAACAGCCGCTGCAGGAGAATTTAGTGTTGCTCTCTACGATACATTCCAGTATCCTCAATTGTGGACGTTCTCGACCACTCCTCCAACTTATACAGCAGGTAACTCCTATAATACAATCATATTTCTAATCGATTTTTTTTTTTATCATAGTAACCAACTCAGGAACTGCAACTGTCTCGTCATGTACGAACTACAATAGTATCTATGATACAAACCTTGCAAAACAGGCTAATATCAGATGTACCATCACCATTACTCCAGCCACTCCAGGGGTTTCATATTCAAGAGTCCAGATTGTGCTAAGCACAGCTGGTACTAACTACCTAAGCGTCGATAAATACTGCTCAGCCACTACAAATCCAGCAGCAGCAACCACCTCTAAGGTACTGGGATGTCACTTGAGTTCGCCTGTGAGCGGTGAATCTGCATACACAGTCAGCGGGTTCACTTATAGCACTCTGACCAGCTTGGCGGTGACAATCCAATTCAAAGCAGCAGATGTAAATACACTCGGGCTCACTGTCAACCTGCAAGAAGTCAAGTCTGGTGCTTATGTAACAACCGAAACGATAGCACTAACTACGCCGTCAATTTCCCCTTATATCGATACTACAGGTAAGAGATATTGGGTTATCTTCGGTGAGTTAATCATTATTTTTTGGTTTTTTAGTTACTGCTCCAACGAGTCTGACGATCTCGAATACGTACACTTCACTTGCACAGCATTCCTCGACATCTCCGCTCAATTTCGCCCTTACAACTTTCGACACTGTGCCAAATACTGGCTTCATCAGTGCTCAAATAGCCGCAGACTACACGCCAGCTGGAGGCACAACATCGCTCATTTGTACGGCCAGAGACTCCAGCTTTAACATCGCGAGACTCATGAGATGCACCTTCAGCACTGATAAATATACTCTCACTGGTCCAAATGAAGGGTTGACTGCTGGCACGTATTACTTGAAGATTTCAACTCGAGGCCAGACAACCAACGGAGTGGTGTTCCCTACCACGTTTGCTCGACAAAAGTTAACTGCAATTGTGAACGATGGGACAACAGATGCTTCTAGCGATGTCGGGTATCTCAGTCCAGCGCCAACGCCTTTCTCTGCGTTTAGTGTGGCCAATTGGAATGCGATTGCGGATTCTCAAGGATACCTCATCATTTCACTCACCCTTCCAGCGGCTATTCCTGCTGATGCTGCTACAGCTGAGCAAAAATTGGTGCTTGAATTCGCCACGGACTATTACGACAAAGACCTTGGTGCCTCAACAGCGACTTTCGCTACTGAAGGAATTTCTTACAAGAACGGAATGTTATTTCCTCTGATAGCAACCGCTTCTCTAACTGATATCCAAGCAGGACTTATGTACGGTGACACAACGACGTCTCCAAGCACACCAGCTAAGATTGTTCTCAGAGCACATACTGCTGCTTATCCTACTGCAGCGGTCACATTTAAGCTGCCTTTCATAAAAAACCCAAGCTCAACTGGAGCAATGAGTATTAAGGCATATTTCGTTGAGTATGCTTCAAGCACACCCTATCCAGTCGTATCTTACATGGCAAACTATCCTGCCTATGATATACCACTAACTGCCGTGTTGAGCAGTCCTGGTTCACCAGCCGCTACCTCCACACCAGCGACTCTGACTCCTCAAATCACAGCTACTGTGACTTTCAGCAACCTACAATTCACACCGAATCCCACTCAAAATCCTGTTTCAATATACGTGAAATTCAAGACTCTGGCTCAAGGATGGAAATATTCGAGTATTACTACGGTGACTTGTGGCGCGTATACCATTGATTTCTTCCCAAGCGCATATCTCTTCGTTATCAACTCCGTCTCCGTAGCTACTGTGCCATTTTCAATTACCAACTGCGGTACATTTACCACTGCCGACTATGTACTCACTCCAATAACCTTCGAACTGGGTATTTATGCCGTCGGCAACAGGAATTTGAACACTTACACGGTTACACTGGGCATGTCAGCTACTCCTTCAGTTCCGAGCACACAAACGGAGACTGTGGCGTCAGGCGATTACGATAATACTGGTAGTGTTACGAAGGTTACGCTCACCTTTGCGCCTTCAGGAAGTTACAAAATCACAGGCGGAGGACGCATCAGAATCACATACACAACGGCAAATAGCTTGATCTTCCCTGGCTATCCTCGAACAGAGTGCGCTGTGGCTGGACTTACTGATCTCGGCGGCACTGCCACAGGGCCAAAGAGAGTGAGCTGCTACCATGACTCGACTAATAACGAGCTGAATATCGTCGGGTTTGGAGATTCTGTTTATCCAGGAGCTTCAACCATAGTGGTTACTTATTTCATGAAAATAGGAAGCGTTACTACGATAAATTGTAACTGGTGGCTCTATGATCACCTCGGAAATCTTTATGCCACTACCGGTTCATTTACCCCAGCGTTAAACTATCGCGTTACTGCCGATTACGATTCTTTTTCGACTTTCGGATATCCTTCTTATCTCCTGTACCCTCTTCCAATTTACTCAACAACAACTGCTCCGCTGATCTTTACCTTCTCAGTGGCCAACACACTTACATACGACATCGGAACGATCGAAGTAACTTTACCTGCCGACTTCAGTTTCGCGACAGACGGTGTTGAAACGTACTATTACTCAACAACTGGAGGCGCTTCATGGGTGCCAACAACAGGATCGTTTGTCGCATCAGTCGCAACTATCGACTTGATCCCAGGATTCCCAATCAATGCGGGTACTACGATCTATCTGTACCTTACCACTGAAGGAGCGCCAGGAGGCGATGGTATGGTGTATCCTGCTGCTGGCATGCAAACATTCACACTCGCTACCAAGATATCAGGAACTCAAGTGGAAGGCGCTTACTACGAATACGTTCTTCCTCCTTCCGAAAGCTCTGGAGTCACATTCAGCATTTATTTATTGAGAACAAGCGCAAGCACAGTCGTTGAGGCTAAATTCACCACGCCTACTGGGGTCACCGCAAGCCCAAATGATAGAATTGATATGCAATTCAGGACCCACAACTTACTTAATAATCTCTGGCCGATTAATCTCGGAATGACTTTCACGATTGATAGAGCTATTGCTGCGTGTGCGCAAATAGGAGGGTCTTATACCCTCTCTGACACACCTCCACTTTCCTGTCTTGCATACAACGTGGCCTCAGCTGGCTCGAATAATTACGCATCAGTTAGTGGGCTGATTACGAAAGCGGTTCCGGAGAATACGGCCATCAGGTTCTTCGTGGCTGGCATTACAAATCCAAGCACTAATGGCGTCAAGGCGCCGGTTAAACTGAGAATAACTACTCCTTGTCGATTTGATGGCTATCAATGTCCGAAATTTCAATCTTCTTTCGCATACGGAAACACAAATACCGTTGCTGCTTCTGGTGTAGTCACCGTAAACGCTCCAACGATCGCAAATGCTCAGGTTAAACAAACGAACCAAAAACACACGTTTACATTAACTCTTACAAACACTGTCACAGCAACTGATGGGCTAGTTGTAAAGCCTAACACGGCCTACTATAATATAGCCGCTGATTGTATCCCAACATCAGGAAAATGTGCAAGTTTCCCAACAATCGGCTGGGTTTTCTACCAACCGACCTCCACAATGCCGACAGGAACGAATGCTGCAACATTTGACATCACTCTTGATAATCCTCTGTTCGTTGATGATGCCGGAACAAATTTCCTCATAAATATTGAAACCTACAGATTAGTCAACGGTGGAACAGGTCGGTATAGTAACTCTTTCCAAGCCAGAGAGCCAACCTATACGAAGATCCCGATATCTGGTTCAAGCAACACTGAAGTCAGGTCAGACAATCCAAACCCTGCCTATCCAGCCTATTATCTACTCAATTTCGCTAATGTGTTTAAACTTGTTTCCCCTGGCTTATATAAAGATTCCTCCACAGTCCGAATTGAATACGTTATGGATAACAACTACAGTCCTCTTACGACTGGGTACTGCGAGGCATACATCCAGATCACGACTCCAATCGCTTATAACAAGCGACTAGATTGTGCGACCACAGGAGCGAGATCGATAAATGTCTATTTGGTCTATGATACTTGGCAAACAGGCTATGACACATATAACTTGGTGATATTCGCTTCTGGATTCCATAGCCACCTTGCTTACTATGGCTCAATCACTGAAGTTGCTTATGCTGATTATAATCTAAACTTGGCCTACAGAGCGTACCAATCAACGCAAACAGTTACGGTTGTTAATGACCCACTGACGCCCATTCTTACCGAAGTTGTGTTCCAGGAGAAAATGTACATGGATCGAAGGGCAAAGGTCGGAGACCAAATAGAGTTCATGGGAATGATGAAGCCGTTCTCTCCGCAGTCCACCAAGCAATTCCATTACTTCATTTTTACTATCGACAGCGCTTTTACTTACCCTCCAGTCACTTCATTGCTCTGTCACGTCAAGGGTTACACTGATGATATTCGACCCTGCACATTGCAGCGTACATTGGGTCAGACTATCGTCACGATAAATGTCCTCGATACTACCACCCCATACACATATGATCATACTGCTAAGAAACTCACGATCGGTAATCTTACGACGCAATACACTTTCTATGCTCCAAACCGAGAAGGACTCTATACTCTCGATGCGAAGTACACAGGTAGCAGTTCGAGCACTTTATATGAGCTCGGTACGACCACAATGCAAGTAGATGGAGGTAAACAATTCGAATTATTGCAATTAAGACTTATATATTCATTCTTATTGGCACTAGTTAAAATGACCGATTTCCAAGTTGAGCACCTCAAGAATTCACAGCTCGCTGGTATGCATATCGCTACCTATGTTTTGGGTACCAGAGACGTTCCAATCGGTTATGAACTCTCAAGTTCAAATGTCAAAACAGATATAATTCTTCAGTTCCAAATCTATCCGCTGCCTGGTTTCGCTTATGATCTGGGCACAGGGCTCACTAATGGAAGCGAAATAGGATGCGCGCCTTACGCTGGAATGACAGGTAAATAGCTTTTTAACTCGAAGAGTGTTTAATCGGGCACTTATGCTAGTTACTTACACTGGACGACTTACATGCTATCTCGTTCAAGGAGACTACGCCAAGCAGATTAATCCTTATATTATCGGTAAGCATTATTCTCCGTTGGGAAAGTTAAATCATTTTTTTAATTTATAGTGACTGGATATGACGTTATTCCGGCGGGATCAACAGTATCCATCCTGTTCCACAACATAAAGACCTTAGCAACAGGAGAGACGTCGATTCTCCAAGGATACATCCGCTCTTTCTACAAAGATAACGGCCAATTTGCTCAGTTCTACCCTCCTTTGTCGTTTACAACGAAAGCTATCACGACGACGTTCACTCCAGCTGCAGGAACAGTGACTCTCAGTCCAGCAACGATAACAACGAGCGTGCTTTCAACCTCAACGTTCTCAGTTCAATGGAACGTAGGCTCAACAGTGACCAGCTCTGACTGGCTTGTTGTGCAGTTCCCGACAGATTTCGTCGATTTTACCAAAATGACCTCCTTAACGACAGTTACTGTGACCTCCCACTCGAATCGTAGCGCTGTTCTCTCCTACACTGGTCGTCGAAATCGCAAGCACTTCGAATGCGTCGATAGTTGGTTTCGGCTGAACGATGTACGGAATACTAGGCAGGAAAGTGTTGTAAGACCCAACATTTGTTCCTGAGAACGAGAAAGTCATGACATTATTGACTGCTCCATCATCAGCTTTGATAAAGAGTAGTTTGCTGGTTTCGCCTTTGCTGAAGGTAACTTTGACAGGTAGGTTAGGGAAGCTGTGATTCGTTCCAATCGCGATGTGGATGTTAGGATCAGGTGTAGTAAGAGCAATTGTAATAGTCAGGTCGGAGGCAGGGCCGGCAGTAAGGTTAAGGTATCTCTGTAGAGGTTCAGCGCCAGATCTCAGCATGTTGAATGAAGCAATGCTGGCGCTGGGTTTCGGCACCTCGTTATCAGCGCCGGAACCGCTGATTATCGTATAGCTTGTGCTTTCGACGTTCAAGAACGCTTCTAAGCCATTGCTGTTGGACTCCTGCTTGGTCCATCGCATTGCATAAGTGCCTGGTTGAGCATTTTGAGAAACAGTCGCTTGGAAAGAGAACTGAGTGCTTTCGTAGTTAGAAAAAGTGACTTCAGTAGGAGTGAAGGTCACATACGGTGCGAACGGTGCGAGAGTAAGCGACTCAGCTGGCCCTTCGAGTATGACCGTGAAAATTTGTACAATGCCGCCTTGCAAAACATTGCTGCCGAGAATCGTAATTGCTAGTCTATTCTTGTAATTAGTGAGGCAATTATATTGGTCCGTGGCAGAGAAAGTCTTCGCAGTGATGATATTGAATTGCCGACTCGCGAAGGCGATGTCAAGTTTCATATTCGTGTTCGGAGCCCACGAACTGCTGTCGTAGTCACAGAATGATTGCGTACTTGGATTCGTCATATTTGCAAGTTGGAACGAAATTGTGGTTCCTGTCGCCGTGGCTTTCTTCGGCACAAACATGAAGATATCAGTATTCCAATTGAACGCCACGACGGAAGTCACCGGCGAACTTGTGTAGGTCGAAGAGATTGAGGGAATCGATATCACATTATTAACTCCGTAGAAACTGCTGTTGAAATCAGCTGGGAGTTGTATCCAAAGCTCATAGTTTTTCACTGATGAGTCTGTGACGCTTGGAAGCGGAGCATAATTCTCAAAGGTAACTTCATAAGTAGAAGTCGTTCTCAAGTTAATATCAGTGCTGATTAAAGAGTCTATGAATAGCATGCCTGGTGGATTCACAAAAGGCACTGAAATCGTACTTGTCGAGTAGTAGATGAGATCTGCCCCGTTAAGGAACCTGATCTTCAGGTTAATTGCTGTCGTAGTGAAGTAATTAGGATTCAGCACATTCCTTATGAAGAAGAAGACAGAAGTGCCTGCAGGTGTGTTCGTTTTGCCATATAGCACTTGTCCGCTGACGGAGCTTTGAATTGATATCACTCGCTTTGAAACGGCGCTGCAAGAGAAAGGAAGATAATCGTTTATAGTTTCAAAGTTCAGTGCGTAGTTAGGAGTGTACTGATCGTTCGGAGTGAAGTTCCCACAGATGATACCACTACCCAGATAAGCCGGATATGAGCTCGGGAATTCGATCTGGACGGTGTAGACGTCATCAAGGAGAATAACACCGTCAAGTTTAATGAAATAGAAAGCTTTCTCGCCTCCATTGTAAGGGAACAAGCTCAAATCGAGATTATTCGTAGCTTTTGTAAGCTTGGTATCCGCGGTGAGTGTCGTCTGCAGTCCACTTGCTGCCTGGGCGTAAAGCATATTGTTCTTGTAGAGTTGGACGTTAAAGTTCGTGTAAGTGCCTGGAGATGTTGGGTTTATCACGTTTCTGATGAGCACATTCAACGCGATGTTGGTCGATGGTTTACGAATGAGAACACCGATGTTAATCGAGGGGCTAACGAAAGCGCAATCCTCGATCAAGATATCTCTGTGATCAATATCGCAGGTGATCGGTCCCGCCAACTCGGTTGTGGTGTAAGCGCCAGGGAATACGAACACCAGCTGAGTGTTATTTCTGATGACCGAGCCGCATCCAATAGTGAAGAGGTAGTTTGTAGCGACTCCAACGGTTGTAATTTCTGGCGTAACCGAGACACCACAAGAAATGATTGAAGCTGCTGTAATCGACGACAAGGTCTGCGAGACCGAAGCGATAACTTTCGAACTTCCTGTGCTCGAGTCGTAATAGGTTTGAACATAGAAGACTGGAGATGTAGTCACATCGGTCGGGTTATTCACGTTAATAATGACGAATTTCACTTGTGTGCCTGAAGATAGCGCGTTTCCATTGAGAGCTATTCTTACATTTTGAACGCTGCTGGACTCTACAGCACAAGTCGCTCCAGCAGGTATTCCGACCAAGAATTCGCATGTAGGACCGCTATGAGCGAGGTTATATTGAGACGGAGGGAACGCAACGAGCAGCGAGCCAGTCGCAGGTACGTTATGGTTGATAGTGAAACCGACTGTGTAGTTCACGTCGTTGATTCTTGTGTAGAGGCTGCTTGGTGTGATCGTCACATCGCTGATGAGAGTGGCTGGTGTTATGAAACTACCCGAAGCGTCGTTGCCTTTGAGGTCAGACATCACTATGCCTGCCTCTGAAGTGTGCGTCTTATTGCTGCCTGTGTACCTCGCATAGAAAATATGGTCTGCTTCTCGGTTTGGAATGAAAGAATTAGTTAGATATAAGAAGTCGGCGAAAATGATCATTACATATATCCACAATCTCCATGTTGTAAGTGCTGCTGTCGATGACCTTTCCGGACGTTGTATCAACTGAGTAGACCGAGATAACATAAGT
>ENA-UOTZ01001401-UOTZ01001401.1-compost-metagenome-genome-assembly--contig:-NODE-1401-length-16513-cov-9.706559_pt1 | contig 16513 bp, 9 predicted proteins | sample MGYA00238144_ERZ746983 | MGnify/ENA primary metagenome ERZ746983 (study PRJEB28759, sample SAMN06268863) | compost metagenome | isolation source: single cell | place: USA: California, Emeryville, Joint...
AAAGTTGTTTCAATTTGACCCAAGTAGAATTCATTCCTATTGCTGCTGCTCCTTCATCTCCAATCAAGTTATCAAACAATCGAAGCGTTTCGAGATGAATCCAAGTTGTATTTTTTCCAATTGCAATTGCACCTTCATCTCCGATCCTATTGCTGCTTAGACAAAGAAACTTTAAGTTGTGCCATGTTGTATTATTCCCAATAGCTAAGGCACCTTTATTCCCTATCTTATTCCCTTGCAAATTCAGTATTTCTAGATCTTTCCAAGTGGTATTTGAACCGATTGAGAAAGCGCCTTCATCTACTATTTTATTAAAAGGTAGTATTAACTCGTTGAGATTCGTCCAGTTCTTCATTTTCGCAATCACAATTGCATCTGAATCATCCAACTCCTCAGCTTGAATCCATATTTGTGTCACTTGTGTATCTTCATTGTTCAGTATACTTTGAATTGCACGATTTCCTATCCGAAATATAAAGATCTTCAGGTTCTTCCGAGCACTCCAAATGTTCTTTGTCTCTAATTTGTAAATAAAAACTTCATTTAAGTGATTGTGGAATAGATATAGCTCTTCTAAAATTTTCCAAGCTGCATTTTCGAGAATAACTGAGGCACCTGAGTCACCAATTTGATTTCTTTCTAACGATAGTTGCTTTAAATTTACCCATACTCGATTCTTACCGATCTGAGTTGCACCAATATCGCCAATGGAGTTTCTTGATAAATCGAGACATTCCAGACAAGTCCATGTTTCATTGCTGGCTATCGATCCTGCTCCCTTGTCTCCAATTTCATTATACCCGAGATCCAGTCGTTTAAGGTTTCTCCAAATATGATTATTGCCAATAGCAATCGCTCCTTCATCTCCAATTCGATTTTGACTCAGATCAAGCTCTTCTAAGTTTTGCCAGATTGTATTTTTCCCTATTGATACTCCGCCTAAATTGCTCAGAGAGGTAGATTTTAATTGAAGTAATCTGAGGTCTTTCCAACAAGAATTCTCTGAAATTGTAGTCGCATCTTCATCGCGTAATTTATTATAATTCAATATTAACTCTTGCAGTTTTGTCCAAGTTTGATTTGCTGCAAGCGTCACAAAATCTTCATTTCCGTTGAAAATATTGTTTATTGATAAATCTAGTCTTCTCAGATTAATCCATTTTGAGTTTCTGCTTATTATTCTAGCGCTTCGCCAGTCTAGTTTTCTATCACTCAGCTCAACAGTAGTAATTTTTTCCAAATCTGATATTCGACTATTCAAGAATAACTTTCGAATCTGGTCTTTGCCAATACCTTTATATTCTCCAACTTGATCAAATATCATGATATTTTCTTCCGATAACCCGAAAGCGTTATCAATATTTGCACCAGCAAAAAACTTGTCTACTTGACGCAAATTATGCTTTATGGCAGTTTGGAAGTCACGGGGTAGCCGAGTTGTTTCTATGAGGCTAATGGTTTTGGATTCCGTTACTAAAGCTATATTAGTTTGGTAAACTGGATCAGCAGAATAACATCTAGATAGAGCAGCTTCATGAAGAGGGGCATAATGCAATTCTATTTCTCCATCAGCAGAATTCTGAACTTGCATCACATCACGACCCATGTGAATAGTTGCTGATATGATCTCTTTACTTCGTGAAGCAAAGGAAGGATTCACAAGCCGATACTGTTTAACATTCCCATTATAGTCTTCATCTTTTAAAGTTTTTACCACATGGCCACGAATAGAATCTAAAATAATGGTTGATCCATCAGTGAATCCGGCTATCGCTTGCTTCGCTTCACGACTAAAGCTCAGCTGACTGGCAGCGAAGTTTTCTTTGATTGTTCGAAATGTTCGAATGTGCTGGCCAGACAGAGAATGACAATGGATTGATTTATGATTTCCATGACCAAAATATATCAATTTGTCACAGTCTGGAATAAATCCACAATTCGTCAGGCTATTTCTATGTATTTCAAAAGAAGGTCTCCATTCGCCATTAGATAGACTCCATTTCTTGACGGTTTGGTCTTCTTCAACTGAAATCAGATGTCTTCCATCTTGACTGAATTCACAGTTAATTATTCGACTGGTGTGTCCGCTAAGAATCTGAATGCATTGCCCCATTTCGAAATCCCAAATTCGTACTGTTCTGTCCTCTCCGCCAGAAATGATATACTTTCCATCCATGCTGAAAGTACAGCTGTTTATCTCTCCAACATGTCCTTTTAATCTTTTCGCTTCTCTTACAAATGGGGCATGAATTGCGTTCTTCTCAAAAACAATAATTTCGCCTCGAGTTCCGACGATCATGTGAGTCCCATCTGGAGAATGAGCAATACATAATGCTTCCTTATCAAGCTTTAGGTCTGGAACAACTCCGAATTGAACCTCTTCCAAGTTCGCATTTGCGAATTTGGTGTCTCGGAGATTCGTGCCTGAGAAATTGACACCCTGCAAATCAGCCCCAGTGAAATTTGCTCTTTGAAAATTTCCCTTGCTTAACTGGGCACCTGCAATGCAAATCTCGCTCAAGTCGGCTGCTGTGAATTGATAGCCAGAAGCATTGAGGATTGTAATGGCATTTGCAGCAGCGATTGAAAAACAATGATTTTGATGGTGGAGTGAGTATCTATCTTGGGACTCGTTTTCTTGTGAAATAGTAGTGCCTTGATCTCGCTGTTTTTCTTGGGCGTCTTTGGATTCAAAATTTGTCCTCTTTTCTTCTTCTTCATCTTCTTCTTTCTGTTTGCGTTGCTTTGAATCAGCCAGATCATTGACCTTTGACCTTTGAATCAACTTCATCAAAGAAGCTATCGGAATTTTCTGGGCAATAACAGCGTCAACAAGGAACTGAAAAACTAAAATTGATGATGGATCAGAGTACAAATGCTTTTGGTTGAAGAGTTCTCTTCGAAGGACAATGTGACCTGAATCATCCAAAATTTGGTCAATAATCTTTTGAGCAACATAGAAATCTTGATAAATCCTGTGGATGAATGCAAGGGGGTGGGTTACACCAGTGTCATCGATCCGAATAAGAGGACATAGTTGATAGAGTGCATTATTTTCTTCATCTTTCTGTTTGTTTTCTGTTTCTAAATTAGGATGTGGATGATAATACCCACTCAATCGAATTGCCAGATTTTGCAGTTCTTGAGTTAGTTTATTGTAAATGTAATCGGTGTCTCCTTCAAGCTGTTCCTCTTGATCCTCATTCCACTCTCTTTTGGATTCTAAGTAACTGTCAATCGTAGATCTGATATAATGGGATGTAAACTGCTCATAGAGCTGAAATCTAGTGCTTTCTTCAGAACCTTGCTCGTTCCAGAGAACTGGAAACCCCCAAGCAAACATTCCAAGGTTCACTGGAACACGAATAAGCTCTCTAAGCCCGCAAGAATCAGCGATATTTTCCATTATTCTTACTAAAATCCATGACTTGGAGTTGCTGTCGAAAGGTAAATCTTGACAATAGACAAGATATTTTTTCAGATATGAAGAGATCTGAGTATCATCAAATGGTATAATTTGATATTCAGCAAAAGAATCTGGAATTAGAGACATCTGCGATGTGTCCAATGGTCCAAATAAGAGATCTCTGCGGGTTATGAGAGAGAGAGTTTCACTTCGTATGGTGAGAATGATTTTTGCCTGCTTCCAAAATGTTTTAAATCCACTGGAAGCACAAAAATTATTTTGAGCGCACTCTTGAATTGTCCAGCGATTTAATGGTTTGACTTGCTGTTTTTGAAGTATCATACCATATTCATCGAAAATAAAGAGGAAGCCGGGCAGTTGGGCATTGATTAGGTCATTTTCTTGCAGTTTCTTGATTTCACCCTCTGAAAGAGACAATTCTTGTCGAAGAATTTCCGACAATGTGTAGTTGGCGTCGAATGGTACAGTTCTATCCCAATTTGCAACGTCAACTAAGATAGGAATCCATTCTCTTTCATCGGAGCCTTGGGCCTGTGTGTTCCATTCCGAAAGCATCAACTTTTGCAAATATTTGCAGAATAGCGTTTTTCCAATTCCAGCTTCTCCAGATAAGAGTAACATTCTCAACTCAGAATCAGAGGCTAGCAGACGTTTTTTGATCTCAAATTCTAACTCAAATGATTCTTGATCCACGTCTTCAGCTTTGAAATTGAGTTTGCCAAGAGGTTTTATGTATAGTTCAAGACCACTTTCAAAATCTTTGCGAGATTGGATTTTCATTTTATATTCTTCAATCTTGCTAAGTAGGCTTGCAAGCTGTTCATTGTTAATTGCTTCTTCTTGTCTTCCATCTGTCAATTGATGCGTTATATTGATCAAATTTTGACTTCTCTCTCCGGTTTCTCCAAGATCCATTTTTGAGTGCATGAATTCCTCACTTTGGTGAGAGAGTTGCTTATTCCTTATAGTGTTAGAGTTGGTCTGAATCTTTTCGGAATGATCGTGAGCAGTTTTGGGGTTATAATCCCCTTTTTTGTCAAGATGTTGGCCTTGCATTTCTGTTTTAGATTACCTTGCTGTTTTAAGTTGGTTAAATTTTATAACTGTCCTGTACTATTATTTAGTTGACTTCAAAAGCAATACATAAAACGTATTGTAAAAGGAATTAATTTATCAATTCTCCCAGTTGCGTAAAATGAGTTTCACAATTATACTGGACTCCACATTGCAATGAACAGACAGATTCTTGTTGAAATATCTAACTTTGATTGGCAAGTTAGTTTTGGAAAATTGAGACCAGGTCTCAGGATTCTCGATAATAATATTTTATCTCTTTGAGATCAGATATCTCTATGTTTTTAAAGCGAAAAGTAAGTATTTGTGAACTGGAATAGTTCAATTGCTTTTGAGCTAAGTTTCGAGCGGTTTTTTTTTTGCTTCAACATTGTTCAGTATGATCTAATTGCTTTTGAGCTAAAATAAATGAAATGAAGAATTGTTACTCTAATGATATGAATATTTGCATGTGAACACAATAACACCAGGAGCGCTGACGAATACCAGTGCTCCTCTGTTATTCAAATGCAATGCCTAAAATGAATTCTGATTAATGATTTTTTTTTTCTTCATTTCTTCGATGAGAATGTTGAGCGTCCCTTTTACAAAGTTGCAAATTTCAAAGAGATTTATTTGTTTCACATAGCCAAAGTCTTCAAAAAGAAACTTGCTGGCAATCTTTTCTCGTGAATTTACTTCCAACTCTCTCAATACAAGTAGTGCAAAGTCCTATTCATCTTCTTCATTTAAAGATAGAGACTGTTTATTCTAAATTCGGGAGCATAGTGAGCGACTAATTATCTTGAAGTTTAAATGGTGGAATGATTAGATGAACAGCTTTGATTTGAGGATTTCGATAAATCAAATCATATCTGTAGTACACTTGCATGAAGTTTTCTTGCTTTAACCTGCTGGTTTCAACTTAAACTTTTAAATTTGCATCTCATTTGCAGGAGTCTCTAGCAAGTTTTAAGGTTTCAATACTTGGAAGTTGAAGATCGATTATTCATTTTTTAAAAATAAGTTCTTCCTTCTTGTAGTTGAGAAGAAGTATCGAACGAATAGACTGCAAGATCATCAAGAAGGTTGAGTCGAAAACAGATGAATCATTTGGACTGTATTTATGAGGATAAAATGACCATTAAGGTGCTATGTGAGAAATAGTTGGCTTTTTCGAGTTGCAGAAACGCAATTACTGAAGGAAGAGAGAGAGAAAGGTTGCCAGAGGGTGATTGATGATCAACTGAAGGCGAATGGAAATGCTTTGTTCGTTTTTTTGTTTTTTTTTTGGGTATTGTTAGCAGATTTATAAGTAGGATGTTTGCAAGCTTTGCTATTTGAAGTTTACTTTAATAATTATGCTGGCAATTCAAAAACTATTCTCAAACAGCTTCCAAAGTGCAAAATCATTTTGGCAACCCAATGAATTCTACAGGTGAGGAGACTCACATATTTTGAGCATAGTCTTGAAAGATTTTTTCTTTTTGTTCTTGATATTGTCGTCAAGAATCGTCTTGATTAGACTAATCAGCAAGCACGGAGGAACTTATCATCGAAACTCAGCGGATCAAAAGAAATTGCGATCTTGAGCAGCTTAGAACACCTTGTTAGTCTGGTTAAATGAGCTAATCGAGTTGAACGGATTTTGGAAAAATTGTTTTCGATTGCTCTTATTTTCAAGGGTCCAAATAACCCGATGCTGATAGAAAAGTATTTGAGTCGTAAATTCTGAATCAATGGTGCTGTCATAAAGGACTTCATGAATCTTAAAAGTTCTCTGTAAGAGGATAAGTCTGATGTGAGAATCTTTTTGCTTCCATGCAGATATGTGGTATTTTTAAACCATTCGCAGCAGGATGAGCCGGTTTGAGGGATGAAAAAACTCTTATCTTTACTTCAAAGCTAGAAAGACGGCTACAGATTATACCCGCAAAATTTATTGCAGCTTTTAATCACAGTATTCTTCAAGTCACTTTTCTTCTGCTCGACTTAAACCCGAGACATATTATTTGGATTGGAATCACTGTTGGATAAGTAAAATGATATTAATCAGCATGTGCATGTAATGATTGAAGAAGTTCTTATTGTATCTACAATATCTAAGCACAGTAGCATGTTAGATCTAGAATTCTAATAAATTTCCTTAGGATTTACTTCCGCTCTTGAGAGGAATCATGTAGCTATGTAATGATAGCTGTTAGTTTCCGTTTCTTTTTTTGTATTAGAGAGGAAACAGCATGGAAGCACTTTCTCAACTCAACATTTTCGAAAATCCCAAAACATCACCTTGAAACTACCTTTTTGATGTCGAAAACAATTACAAAAGATGCTTATTCGATTTAAAACTAAAAGATACCTGATTTTGTTCTCATATATTATTTATGGTTTGAAAAAAGCAAACAATTGTTTCAGGGTAACCATACCAAAAGAAGTATTAATAAAATCGTTGTTATGTATGTAGTTATTCATTCGAAATTAGGAAAATTGACTAGGCTGAAGGGAAAAACCCTTTGAAATTTGCCGAGTGGTTCGTTCTTATCTTTTCCACGGCATCAACAAGGTACTTATGGCTTCCTTCAATAATTCTATACCTTTCGTATGCTCAACGTCTTTTTTAAGCATTTATTCTTGGAGTTTAATACTCGGGCACTTCTGGCTTTAATCGTGTATTCCTGATCAGCAATTATTTGCTGCAAAGTCTTTATCTGATTGTTAATCACTTTGCGCTCGCCTTCCTGGGCTTCGTTCATTATCCGAAACTCCTCCTTTATTTTGATAATTTCCCCCTCATAAGCTTGCTCTAGTACGCTGATCTTACTATACAGCGAATCTATTATACTATGCAGTCTCTCAATTTCTATCCCACATAGAATCACTCTGCTGGTGCTTGAGGTCTCAACCTCCTCTAATGATCCCCTCACAACCCGGAGAATCCCGCCTTTTTTATTGATTTGAGACCGATGTATCATCTTTGCTTTTTTAAGTTGTTCATTTTTTCAGGTGTTCATTTTTTCGATCTGATTTCGAAGATTCGTGTTTTCGACCTCAAGTTTCCCAATCTTCTCCTTAAAATACCCTGCTTCTTTTTTGGCCTCCTTCAAAGACTCTAATTCAGACTTCAGTATGGTTCTAAGGTTCCTTAGACCTGCGTTCTCCAGCTTCAGCGTCGTAATGGTCTCGTTTTGTCGCTTCATCTCACCTTCTTACCTTGATGCTGTAGTTTCAACGCATTGATCTCATTCATGAGTTCTTCTGATTGGGCACCTTTGTCATGCTCTAACGATGGCTTCTAAGGACCTTTTTCATGGTATTCTCTTACAGCTCCCCTAAACTCTGATTCGAAGAAGTCTCTTTGTTTTTTTGCGGATTCTAATTGTAAGAGTAGCTCTCTAGTTGTCAACGCGGAGCCTTCACGGCTTCTTAGCTGCATGATAGGATCTAGCTGGAGTTGTGGCATCGCTAGCTTTGGCTCGTGTAGTTGCTTTCGAAGAGTGAACATGTCATCGCGGTTGAGAGACTCGCTGCGGTGATGAGAAGTCTGGTAGTTTGATTGGTAATTTTGAGTCTTTGGAATAGACTCTGAATCCGCGTTTGGTTTTCCAAAAAATTCTGGAGTTATTTGATAGGAACTGTATCGTTTACCAGGGAATTCGATTTTGCTTGGTGAGTGAGCTGTAATTCGCCGGATTTTGACTTGCGGAGGTTAAGTTAAATCGTGGATGACCTCCTCCTCCTTACAAAGATGAATAGAAAATTTCATAGACAGTAGCTCCATATTTTATTCTGCTCCCAAGGGTGAGGCTTGATGACTCGGAAGGTTATTTTTAAGGAGGATGGATTTAATTATCTATTTTTTTTTCTTCGTGATGAAGATTTGTACGTAATGTAATATTTATTTTAAGAAAGAAATAAATTGTTAGTGTTTCTCAAATAGAAGATATATCTATTTAAAAATTTACCTTATGGCCTTATTTACTTTGCTTTACATTAGTGACTTAAAGATGCAAATTAAAAAGTGAAGCAAATATAAAGAAATGAGATTTAGGAAATTTGTCTTTTCAATTGAAAAATCATTCTGAAATATGAAATATCCATTAAGAGTGAATAATCGAGACTGTGCTTGAAAAAGGGGCGATAAATCATGAAATCAAAGTCGCCCCCGTACTTTTCGCTAGATGAGAGTAAATTTACGTTTGTAGGTGATAATGCTGTATAAAGAAAGAGGATAATATCGGATAGGAATAAATAAATCATTATTGAAAATGGCTATTAATCAAAATTTCGAATCGATAATTAAAAGATAATGTCAGGTGTAAACATATTTTAATATTTAGCATAATGAGTCGAAACTTCTACTTTTGAAGCTTCCATTATTGATATTCGACAATAGAATATGATTAACAGGAGTACTAAAAGATTTCGATCATTTTCAGAAAGAAAATTGCGTTAAATGTTGGCTTCAATCAACACTAAAAAAAGCGGTTTTTCCAATAGATGAGTATCTGCAAAATTTTATAAAATTTGAGGATGAGAAAATTTTCTTGCTGTACAGCCAGTTAGAATGGGTTGAATGGAAGATCCTGTCGAGGTCAAGCAACAAAAAAATTTGGCCCATTCGCTCTGGATGGCTCAATCATTCCAACCGTTAATGCAGAGGATAGTTGTCGGGTACTAAAGGGGAAATTTCAGATTCCTTTAGCTAACGAGGGCTGATAGTTGCGAGAAACTAAATCAAAGTTCGGCCTAACAACCGCTCTGAAATTGAAAAGACTCAGTTGAAATCGATTTTTTGAATTTGGAGAATAAAGTCATGATACAATTGAGAACGTGGACTTGAGTATGCTTACATAAGATCTGTGGAGGGACACTTTTTTTTTTTTAATATTTTCAATTGTTGAGTATTTTTCGATCCCTAAGAATACCAACGTTTTTACAGTTTTTCTCTCATCTAATCAAATTGCTCTTACTCTTTTATTAAATTGAGATTACCTTTGAGAATTAAAACTTTTTATTTCAGCTCTTTTGTTAACAAAGTTAAAAAAAGTAATGCTTCCAGCAAGCGAGCCAAATGACAGTCAGCAACAGACTCATACAGTCCTTGAAGAGTCAAAACCCAAAGCAGACAGTCCAAGCGATGATTTGCCTAGAAAATCGATAAAAACTGGTAGAAGCGCATTAATCCATCTTTTTCATGAAATTTTCATTTTACACTCTTTCAATCTCCAATTGTAATCTAACTTGGATAGAAGTGACAGCTCCAGCCCTACTCGCTTGGTCCTCACAGTGGACTAATAAGATTAGAATCGTTGAACTCGGAACAGAGGCAGAGGTTGCTGACTTCGATGGAGTGAAACTCAAAAAGGTCGTTGGTATTCTTAAATTTTCTTTCTCATTGGACTCATTTTTGAAAACTTTTCCCAAGGGTTCGGACCAAGCTGGACTCATGTCAAGGAGATCGCAAACACAGGACTCTTGGTTTCTGTTCACCACAGCTCTGGCAAAGCTGCTAATCTAGAAGTTTTCGATGTCTTACGGGAAGAGCAGCCAAAGAAAATATATTCATTTGAGGAAGTTTCTGGCAGTAGAACAAACGTTAAAATAACTCTTAAATGATATCCTTTCCTCGTCACTGGTGAAGGAGATGTGACATATAATAACCGAAGAAGCATACTGGGTGCACTTCCTGTTGGAGGAGAGATTGCCTACCATCTTTACAATGTCACAACTGAGAAGTCTGGCAGTATTGTCAAACCCATCCAAAAATCGAGATGGCACTCCCAATATAGCACTGAACCAGGTATTTAATAAATTTCTTCCATTTCGGATTTATTTAACACATTTGTATGTAGAAAATGTCATCACTGGTCTTGATTTTCACCTTAATGGAGAGGCTGTAGCGACTATTGACAAATATGGGACTTGTCTAATATCAGATGTAAACGCTAACGATTACCGTTTCCATATTAAGATAAAGATGATTAACAAAAATGGTAAGCAACATCTTCAAATGCACAAAAATTTCCCACCTCATTCTTCCCTCCTACAGTGCCCAGAGCTATTCTTCCTCTTCTACTATTATAGTTTATTGATGACATTAAAATTTCTGGTTTTATTATAATTATACTTTAGATCCTTGGAGCCGCTGCAGATGGACCAGTAGTCCTGATGCACCATTGTTATTCGTCAAATATGATCTAGCAGAACTCAATATCCTAGACGTGGAAAAGAAAGCTCTGATTTTGAAGAGTCCGAACCCACTTGACTTGAAAGGTAACTGCAGCTAATTTTTTTTTCAAAATCTCTTCCCTTCGGCTTTTTCACTTGACATACGATTCATCCCTCGAGCAATTAAGAGAAAGTAATATATTTTCTTGGCAATGGGGGGAAAAAAGATTAGTATTTTTGGCCAGAATATCTTACTTCTTCTCTGATTTGACATTCATTTCTGATAGGAGAGACATCCTGGATTGATTTGTGTCCAAACAATGGAAACTTATTGGCTTCAAGTGGTTATGATAAAGATGTGAAGATATTTGACAAACGAGAATCAGAGGTTGTCCAAACTTTCGATGGCATTCACAAAAGTAAGCTTCTGATTTAATTAATAAATTACCTCTGGCTTCCCTGTTTTATTTTATAGAGCCAATCAACTGCGTACGATGGAGTCCAGGGGCCGATATGCTCGCGACCGCTTCGAATGACGAGAAGGTGACGCTTTTGGACTTCAGGACTGGAAAAAAACTGTTAACTGGAGAAACCTCAGACTGGAGTAAATTTTCACTATTTTACCAAATAAAAGTTATTCCTTTTCGTCTAAGATGAAACTATGTCCGTCTGTTTCATTTGAGTCAACCCGAGGAGAAAATAGCTTCAAGAACGATTTGGAAGAATAATCATCGACTTTTGTGCTAGAACTAATTTCGATAGCGATTATATTTTGTATTTCGTTGTATAGCATCACATTGTCATGTATTCTTTCAATTTGAAAACAAAATGATTCGTGTGAGAGAACTCAATCAAACTAGAAAAATTATCCTGGTAGAAAATTTTCTTAAGCTTTCTGAATAGAAATACTAACTTAGCTTTCCAATTACAAGGAATCTTTTATTACTCAGTAGACCAATTCATTTGATTACCAACAGCCATCAGAAGAGTAAACTACTTTTAGAGACGAAAGAGTATTTGTAAATTCGATTCGAAGATTCAGCAATTCTTTCTTTCAACACTTGGTTTCTCATCCTCAATTCTTAGGAGTCTTAGCTGTTCTTTTGGTCAGATTGAGATACATTTCAAGAATTGCATTTAGATAAGAATTGATTTCCAAATAGCAGATATTTCTTAATTCTGTTTTTTTTCAGGCTGAACTCGGAGAAAACAATGATTTGTATTATATGGAATAAATTAAAGCTATCCGTTCTAGCCTCTGCCAACAATTATAAGAAAATGCTCATTTCTCTAAGTTTATTCTGCTGTAATTACTATGAATCACTGCCGGCTAATTGAGAACTGATATTGTCCTGAGACTTCTTTTATAATCTAAGTCCGAGTCCGCTAGTCCGCGGTTTATGACTAAGTAAACTCGAGGAAAATTTTGAGAGATCATATGCATGTTTTCTGGTTAGAGCTTTCAGTTTTTCCAAACTAATAGTTTTTTTTTCTGATAGATCAGAAGCAGCAGTGATGACTCATTCAGATATTCTGGATTTTCACTTTGACATCATATGATCGATGGTAAAAAACTAGCAATGAGAGGTAAATTGACATTTCAGTCAAGCCAGATTTAATCGATACTGGTAATATTTCTTTTTTTATCCAATCCTCATGTGTACTCTCTTTTTTTATCTCAGTTCACTCAGTTACAATTTATAAGTGATGCGAATGAAGTAAGCTCCTACTGCTATGAAGAGGAGTTTGAAAGAAATTTGTTAATTATTGGGGTTATTGAGATATTGAAAGATCATTCTCAGAAATAATTTTAGGAGGTTCTCATTCTTAGAAAAGGATCACTAATTTATAAGCAAGATTAGCAAGATTCAAAAGGTCCTACTTTTTCAATTTCTTGAAACCCAGGTTTCGTCAATGATCATTAGCTGCTTCTTATTGTTAGTCATAAATTGCTAATTTGTCGAATTGGAAAATTGAAATATTTTTGATTATCTTAGTAACGAGCAACAACCACATACCATGGCTGACGATCACACATGGCAACCAATAAAAAATTCAATGATAACATGGCCAAAACTTAGAAAAAATCTTGGGGCCCCAGACCTACATTCAGGGGGGGGGGGGGGGGGGCCCCCCCCCCCCCCCCCAAGCGGTCTCCGAGCTGATTTTTGAGCAAGGCCCTCTGGATCGGAAAATTGGCTTTGCTCTCCCAAATAAATGCGATAATGATGGTCATCGCGAAATCCTACCTTTTTTTTTTTTGTTTCCTTTCTAATCAGCTCAATTATTTGAGCTGGCTTTGATCATTTAAATTTATTTCCACTTGCTAATTACAAAGCTCAAAAAAAATGCTCCCACAAAGCGAGTCAAATCACGATCAGAAATTGACTCAAGCAGTCCTTGAAGAGTCTAAAGCCGAAAAGGACGCAGCTCGCGATGGTTTGAGGAAAAATTCGATAGAAGATGGTATGATGATGATATTCTCATTTGTCTAATAAAATCTCACTTGGATAGAAGAGATATCTCCTACGTCTCCAACTCTAATTGCCTGGTCGTCACAGGGGTATACTAGGATTGATGTTGCTGAATTCGAAACGAAGCAAAAGTTTGCTAACTTTGATGGAGCGAGGGTCCACAATTCCAAATTGGGTATTTTTCAATTCTTTTCCATTTTAACTCCGGTTGACCTTCTGAAAAGGATGTGAAGATTGTTGGACACACTTGAAAGAGATTGCAGGCTCAAACCTTCTTGCTTCTCTTTGCCATTGCCGTTACAAATCTGCGAACTTAGAAGTATTTGATCTCTCAAGAAAAGGGCAAGCGAAGAAAATCTATTCATATGAGGAAGTTTCTGGCGGTAGAATTATCGTTAAAATTATCTCATAATTATTATCTCTTTGAGTGACTGGTTATGGAGATGTCGCATATAACCCACGAAGAAGCATCCTTGGTGCAATTCCTGTGGGAGGAAAGATAGCTTATCAACTGTTCAATTTTGCCTCTTCCAAGGTTGGCAATACTGTTAACCTCATCCGAAAATCTCGATGGAACTCCCAATATGACCCTCAAGAAAGTAATTATTAAACTATTTTTTTTGCTCATTCATTCTAACTACTTGAAGAACAATACATAACCAGCTTTGATTTCAATCTTAATGGAGAGGCTATAGCAACTATTAGCCGTAATGCAATCTGCATGGTTTCAGATGTGAATACTGATAATTGTCGCATCCATATGAATATGGAGATAGAATTTGAGGGAGGTAACCAAATCTTTCAAAAATCTGCTATTGCCTTTCTAGAGCTTTTCAATCCTCATGATATTAATTTAACTACACTATTGAAATTTCGCGCATTATCATAATTATCGTTTAGATTGTTGGAGTCGTTGTAGATGGATCACTAATCCTGGTGAGCCATTAATATACGTCAAGTATGACTGGAAGACACTTAACATTCTGGATGTTGAGAAGAAAACCCCTAGTCTAAAGAGTCCAATTCTACTACCTGGAAGTACGTTCAGCTCTTATTTTCATTCTTCTTCATTTCTTATTCGAGCAATTCCCAAATAATTGAATCATAGAGAACCATGTTTTCTCATTGAAAGAAGTAAGGGAGATTTTGAACTTTTAATTTTCCTGAGTTTTACACCAAGAATAAACCGCTTCTTCTCTGAATTGACGATATCATTATTTATAGTGTGGACACACTGTATTGACGTTTGCCCGAACAATGGAAACCTAGTAGCTTCAGCTGGTACTGATAGGAGTGTGGAAATATCTGACAAGCGAGTAGGAGGGCGTGCTCAGGTGCTTGAGGACATTCAAAAAGGTTATCCTCTTCTTGATTCGTTTAAGCAATTAACCCTGACTTCTAAATATAATAGATGTGATCAACTGTGTGAGATGGAGTCCAAGCGGCGATATGATTGCCAGTGCTTCATCGGATACGACGGTAGCATTTTGGGACTTCAAGGCTGGAAAAGAGCTTTATACTGGAAACACTTCAGATGGAAGTAATTGTAGCTGTTTAATCAATTAAACCTATCTCTATTTCTGCTTAGGTCCTGCTATGTCTGTCTGTTTCATTTGAACAGAATCAAACTCAAGCCTTACAGAAGATGATAGGAGATCAATAAGTCATTTGGAGAATTATTATTGAATTTAATAATCCTCATCATTGAACATAGATAACTAGATTTAATCATGCATACCTCCTATCTATCTGAAAACAATTAAGAAGTAGGAAAAATCGAGAACTCATCCTAGAAAACATAGAAATGCAATCTTAAATTCTTAAAGGAAACCTCGACTATATCAAACTATGACATCATTAAGACATCGTAGAAGTCATCTCTAAACACCAACAGTTGGTTCTTTCCCCACAAATTTTCATGACAGAGCAACCACAGAGAAATGCAATAAGCTGATGTTAATTTTCCTTCATTAGTATTCTCTATTATTTGGCAATGAATACTTCTAAATGAAAAATCATGGCTTGTGACATTTGAAAATCAGGTACTCAAAAATGCGTTCACAACACAAGGAAAAATTTAAACTTCAAAATATTACTTCGGAAGAATCAAAAACATTAGAATTTGAAAGAGAGTATTCAAGGGAAAATTTTCACTCTCATAGAAACAAGCCACAACCGGGTCAACAAGAAAATCTGAAAAATAATCACCATTTGCAAAGTGAATATGCTCAGACTTTCTTATCAAAAAAAAACTTCGCATGCAAAATACCATAGATCTGAGTTTCATATTTCTATATTTTCGTAAATTACCATAGCTTGAAGACTTTAAAGACTATTTCTCATGAATGAATGGGTTAACCATTTAGTATTTCTCTTCTATGCCAAGAAATTTAATTATAATATTTTATTTTTAGACATGAATGAACTACTAGCTATCCGCCATGTAATAATAAATGTTATGATAGTTACTCGAAGAATTTGAATTTTTATTTGGAAGAAAGTTTATGTATCCCCGCTAACCACATTAATGCTTCTTTATTTAACTCGACCTATGCGAGTCTGTTAGAGCAGTTTGTTAGGCAGAAAGAGCGACATAACTGGTAATAACCTAACCAGGATATGAAGTCACGGATTTAAATATCAAAAACATTTAGCGTAAAATTAGGCTGATAAGCAATGTCATCAGAATTTTATATTCTAAGAAGTAGTTGAGATCACGAATGCTCCCATGTAAACACTTTGGTTAAGGCAGAACTCCAAGCTCACCAAAAGACCTCTCATTTTCATTTTATCGAAAATGAGATTCCTCATCGGTTATTGAGCTCTCAAGCTAAAACCAAAAACAAAAACACTGGAATTCCGCTCTTGTCTCACTGACATCAATTTTTCGAGTTTGGAAACATTGACTTGGAGGACCTTGTATCATCCTAACTGTTCTTTCAATGCTAAGTGATCCAACCTCAAGCTACTCCCTTAAAATACTGGAGTACGAACCTGGCACTTCATCCACAATTTTGTTTGAATCAGATCTAAGCCCTTAAGGTAATACCCTAATTTGATACATCACTGAAATGTGTCTATCAGTAAATTTAATTCTCTAACAATTATCGATAGCAGATATGAAAGCAGCGTTGCTGACTCTGCTGGCCTGTGCTTTGCTGATATCAGATACTGCATCTATTTCGTGGCGTCTTCTCAGAATCAGCAGGTCGATTTCTCAGTAAATGGTATCTCATGGCTTTGTCACAATGCTTCAAGATTGTTAATAATAAAAACAAAGTTCTCTTTTCGATAGAGGAGAAAGGAGAAGGAGTTTTTACAGTAGAAACGAAGGAAAAAACGTCTGTTTCGTTTATTTTTAACAACAAAAAGGTGCAGTGCATTTAACATG
>ENA-UOTZ01001402-UOTZ01001402.1-compost-metagenome-genome-assembly--contig:-NODE-1402-length-16505-cov-9.467738_pt1 | contig 16505 bp, 7 predicted proteins | sample MGYA00238144_ERZ746983 | MGnify/ENA primary metagenome ERZ746983 (study PRJEB28759, sample SAMN06268863) | compost metagenome | isolation source: single cell | place: USA: California, Emeryville, Joint...
CTAAAGGCAATTTTTACATCTGGAATAAACATCAAGTTGACGCATTAACACGAAAGACTGAAAATGATAGTATTAGAAAGGATTTAATAAAGCTAGATGGCTCTGGCAATGTAAAGCAGATTGGATTTTCTAGAGGATCTGCTTGGGCTTTAAAAGAAAATGGTGAGGTGTATCAATGGCAAATCAAAAGCGTAGCAAAGGACAGCAAAGGAAGTGGCGCGAAGCAGATCGAAGTAAACAACAAGCCCAAGAAGATCGAGAACCTTAAAGATATCGTGCAAATAGCGACTGGTGAAGACCATTTTATTGCACTTGATAAGGAAGGGAATGTTTGGACTATGGGCGATGATACTTATGGTAAGATCCTATTGGATTTCTCTTGCTTAATGCATTAAAACAAATGTAGGACAGTGTGGATTAGGAGCTAATAACAGAAGTACAACCCCCCCTTATCCACTTACACGAGTTGCAGTGCCAACCAAGGTCCCAAATCTGTCAAATATTAGCAAAGTTACATGTGGAGAGAATCATTCACTCGCATTGAGTAAGGATGGAGTTGTCTATGGCTGGGGACGCAATTCCTCTTTACAGCTGTCGCATGAGAGAGAATTTTTAGCTGTAGTCAATCCTCTGCTGGCTATCTATTCTCCTTTAAGAATTAATAAAAACCTTGAGTCAGCAATCGCAACTGATATTGCTGCAGGACAAGAGCACAGTATTATAGTGACAAAAAATAAAAACAACGGAGAAACCGAGGTGTTCGGATGCGGCAAAAACAATGTTGGGCAGCTTGCATTTGGAGCTCAAACGCGTCCGATTGATGTTATAAAGATTGATAGCTTATCGAATTATAAGATCACTACACCCGAAGGTGTAAAGAAAGATTTGACAATTGATCAAATCCAATGTGGAGATAATCACTGTCTTGCAGTTCTCTCAACTGGATTTGCTTTGGAATGGGGAGACAATCATTACGGACAACTTGGAAATCAGTTGAGTGGATTTAAAGACAAGCCAATTATCATCTCAGATTTTAAGAATGATAAAATTATAAGTATCAGCGCGAAACATAGGAATAGCGCAGTTGTGGCTGAATACGATCCAAAACAAGAAGAAAGACTCGCAGAAGAACGAAGAAAGAAAAGAGAAGCTCGTAGACAGTAATAATTGAATTGTAGTTGAGTCTTTGAGAAAAGAAAAACAACAATATTTTGCAATTTTAATATCCCGATTCAGCTGATATTAATGAAAGCTATTTAGTAGATAGTCATGTGTCTATCATTTCTGTTACAAAATCTATCAGGCAACATTTGAGCGAGGTTGAATGCAAGAAAATATTTGAAAATAATAAACAGAATTTGAGTAAAGATTTACTTAGGTCCTAACTCTTGGAGTGAATAATTAATTGTTTTGAAGTTGAGGTTCGAAAATGAATATTTCCCGTTTCCTATTTGAGCAATATACTTCAGTTTTGATCAGATATATTTCTTCAAGCGTTTTGTCCGAAAGAACTGATCTCGAAAACTAATTTTGAGCAAAATATTAATATTTTATTTGTTGAAAAAAGAATCAATAACAAATTTTACCATGGGCTACGAGTTGCAAGAATATCTCAGGAAAACAACCCCAAAAGAAGAAATGCCAGAAAAACCGGGCCTCACTTGTAAAGCTATTAGAAATGTTTTTCAAATCTAACAAAACTTACTTCACAGGCTCAGAATATCTGATAAAATTGTATGATAAGATCAACGCGCTCCCTACTCAGTACGATATTAAAGGATTGCTTCAAAAATGTGTGTATTCGATATTATCAGATGAAAATCTTGAAGGGGATGTCGAGTTTTTGTGTGAAATTAAAAAGCTGCTAAATCAGATCCGCGTGCCAAACAATTTTGATCATTTGGAAATAATCGGAGTCATCAATGAGATATATCGCATGGCTGTTGATAAAAAACTTGGAGAAGAGCTTAAAGGCCTGGGAGAAACTAAAATCGCGATTGATCCCGAAGTTTTAGCTTTATTTGAAAATCACTATGCAGTTTTTGAAGACAGCGACTTGGTTGTCGAAGAAGAAGGAGAGCAAGGAGAAGAGCAGGATGACGAACAAGAGGGTGAGAATGAAGAAAATGAAGAAATGGAGTGTGAGGGCGAGGAAGAGGAAGAAGAAGAAAAAGTAGCTGATTCAGAATCGAATTAATTCACATTAGTTGGTATCATTTTTCCAGATCTGAAGGAGTATTGTTCGCTGAGGCAGATACGCAGCAGTTTTATCTTATTTCGGATCAAATTCATACATTTCTAAGTCTGTCTGTTTATTCTTGGCAAATAATAAAATGTTTGGTTCATCTCAAATTTCAATTAAGTTACTTGAGTAATGGTAAGTTCATGGACTGTGTACAATAAGCGATGAACTTTTGCAGATAAAAGTATTCAAATTTCGATTTTACCAAAAGTTTGTAGTGCTCAGAGAAAGCAAGCACGGAAATAATACAAGCGGTATCAAACACTTACACATACTAGCTACATGAGAAATAGAATTATAGTGAAATTAGGTATAGAAAGTAGATAACTAAACTTTTTTATCAATCATTGAAGCTGTTTTGGGTAGTATCACCTGATAAGGCGACCGACCACAGCTGAATAACTGTAGCAAAGTATTTTTTCGAGTCTTTGATTTGCATCTATTTTGTCTTACTGTAGTACCCTCTCTTCACATACTCAAAGGACAACCTCTGCGAGTTCTTTTGAGAATTTTAAGGTGGATAGACTTTTCCTTTATTCTTAATTTATTTTTATTCATGAAGATTCTTAGTATGTGATCTTATTAATTTATGTTTATCAGTTTTTGACTGAAGTTTTTCAGATAATTTGATTCAAATCATGTTCTAAGATACACCCATAAATGAGATAGTAAGGGGAGAATGAAAGAAATCTGTTTCACAACAAAAAGAAAATTGGCGGTTTTACCTTTACATGAGCATCATTTAACGCTGTTATTTTTAAGATCAAGAAATTCATTGTAAAATTTATTTATCAATTATATAAAATCTCGATTTCATAGTTTCTTTCTTGGCTTGTAATACTATTGTATTCGATATATTTCATCGTAGTAAATCCTGGGAATAACTGGAAGGCATAAACCTTTACTATCTCTCAGTCTTCTAGTTTTTCGATTCACCTTAGTAGAATAACATACTGGTGGATCCAATCTTCTAGTTTCTTCAAATAATGCTAGATTAGTTAAATATAGTAGTTTTAGTAATGTTGTGACAGTTTCATACGAACATGTAGACAAATTGTGACAGTAGCAATATTAAATCTACTTCAAATGACTTATTTGGAGGGTTAAGTGTTTTTCATTTCAATTTAATAAATTAATCTAAATAATTCCTGTTTGTGTCCTGCGAGCTCGGGAAAGGGCCAAGATACTCAAAAATTAATATTAGCCAGAATTTGACTTTTTGGAAAAACTGAAAACACAAACGAGTCCAAGTTGATTATTTTATGAAGTAAGAGCATTTACACGCTGGAAAATATCAGCATATACAGTTACTGTTGGTGTCAGAGCACTTTAACCCCTTTTTGAAAGTAAGTAGCTTTTCAAAAACTCGAAATAAATAAAGATTATAAGTCTTAAATAATTCTGATATTGAATATCTTTCAAAACAAATTGCTACATTATTTCGAAACATAAGAGCAAGCCAATAAAATTAGTTGCACACTATCTTTATAGTTGAGCTTCCACGTACTTACTTAGTGAAAAGACTAGACAAAAAACCCCCACTAAATTCATTAGTTTCATTACAGGTTTCCTTATCACGTGATCTCTTATTAAATTGCTTGAAGCTGATCTTTAAAATCTGTCTCACAAAACTAGAAGAAAGACATATCCTCACTTTGAATTCTCAATTGAGTCAATCCTTCCGATGATTTATTTTTGACTATGAAGTTCAATTTCAGCTAACAATTGTTACTATAAATTATTTTTGCGCTCAAACTACCAATTTAACAAAATTCCCGAACTCTAGAAGGCTCTTGAGCGAAAGATTGTATTCATGTCTTCGTTTAGAACAAAAATGGTATCTGACAGGAGCACTCTCCTCGGGTGATGTGGTTCGCTTCAGAATTCCAACGAATCGAAATCCACTTGATTTGAAAAAAGATCTGTCAATAATTGTGTGATCTCTAATTTAATAGAGAGCTCATATCACAAAGAAGCTAACGATATAAAGGCATTATCGAGAGCAAACTCGCAGGAATACTCATTTAGAATTTGGGAAATCCTGCATCGAAAGGGATGATCCTACAGCTCTGAATAGCCTCTAATTTTTGTTACAAAGTCAATCTGAATAAAGATATCCTTGAATATAGTGAAACCTAAACTGGTAATTCTAATTAGGTGGTTAATTATAACTTAGAGCGAGTATGATGATAGTGGAATCTCAACAATGAAAAAACCTGTGTCATCTTTTGGTGCTAGAAATAACAAAAATATTTTGCTTTTTCCTACAGATTCATTAGATATTAGTGTTAGAGGACAATTTAAGAGAACCCAGCCAGACTTGTAGAGCGCACACAGTTTTTAATCATATTCAAAATATTTAGATGATTTAAAATAAATAAATTTTTTGAGGAATATTGGCGGGAATATTGACAATGTTCATTACCACGAAAAGAATTTTATAGTATTTGTTTTCTTCCTAATCGAGCTAAATTTATTTGGTGTTACGATTTAGAATGAGAGTTTACCTTGCGTTGTTGCCTGTCTTTTGAATCTTTTCACTTTCAGTATTATTCTATTATAAAAATAGGAAGATCTTAATAAGCTCCACGAATGATTCAATTTTTATATTCTGTTTTTCAAACTCATTACAAATGCAGGATTTATTCGACTATGCCTATCTAACTGCAGACAAATCTCGAAGAGATCAAGCTCTTGACGATTACGAAAATTTAGGTCCACAAGGCGGCATTGACATTGTGTCTCATGACCAAGCCATCTCCAATCTTTGCAAGATAAAGCACAAATTAGGCGATTTAATTGCTAAACTTCCCAAAAATTTGATGATCTCAGGCTCTACAGCCTTGGCTTGCGTTATGAAAAATTCTAACATCATCCCTCATGATGTTGATATATACATCAATGATAATGACCATGATGCCATCTGCCAGATCGACGCAGCAATCCGATTGACCTACGAAAACACTGATATAATCATAATAAGAACCCAATACACGATAAATTGGTTTTTGAAGGATACCGAAAAATACAATTATCCTAGAATCCAATTAATTCTGCCTCCAGCCAGACACTGGAGTGAGGTCTTCTCTTCCTACCACTGTGACCTTGTGTGTATCGGATTTCTCGTTGGAGAGAAGAAGTTTGTCTATGGCCGTGGACGATGGGATCGCTTCTATAAAACCGGAGTCTCTTTAGCTACAGCATCTTTTACTGATGATGAATACGCTCAAAAAGCGTATGATGCTTTTGATAAATATCGCGGTTACGGTTTTGACATCAAAATAGTTAACACAACTGATAAAATAGTCTCCGAATATCGAGAAATGAGCCCTAAAATCGAATATGATACCACAATATTTGAGGATATCGAAGCGTTCATAGAGAAATATCCGAATTTTTCAATAGGAAAATACATTCACAACGTATACCATGGAGAAATCTTTAAAGATTACCTTGAAGCAATGTCAATCTTCCATCGATGTCCCAATTGCGGCAAGATGATTGTTTCAAAGAAAATTTGCGATCCTTGCGCTACAGAAGAGGCCCTGAAACTGAAGTTTATAAAAGAAACTTTAAAGAACAGCCCAAAAGATCTACGCTACTTGATTACTGGTGGTCGATGTGGACTAGGAAACGAGATATCAAACATATTACTTGAATGCGGTCGAGATGTGACTGTGACGACGAGGTTTCCAAAACTTGTCGAAGGGAAAAAAACCATTCAACTTGATTTGAAAAATAGAAAGTCTGTTGAAAATTTCGAGAAAGAAGTCGTAAAATATGATATCTTGATCCTCTCTGCTGCTGAGACCCTTCATTTCCTCACTGATCCCCCATTGGACGCTAAGGAAAAAGGAAAACTAGATTGGACGAACGATGTACAGAGAAATGATACTGGTGTCTGGCACAAATGCATCGACGAGCATTCCAACGAGGAGATCGAAGACCCAATTGAAATTAATATTACTTCAATTGCAAAGATTATTCGAACTTTTGTTGCCCATCAGATCCAAAATAAGTCTTCAACGCAGAAATCTATTGTCTACGTCACGAGTTCAGAAGGATTATTCGCAGAGAAATCTCCATTCCATCCTGTGACAAATATGACGAAGGCTGCAATAGAACAATTGATTTGTACCATGAAAAGGCAAGCAGATATCTTAGGGATGAACATCGTAATGGCTGACCCAGGCTGGATGTATACTAAAAGCACCATCGGGAAAAATATAGGTCCGATTACGTTGGAGTGGGGAGCATCACAAATACTCCTGCCGATAGCTGAAATTTTAAACGGGCAGAAGGTCCTAAACGCAAGTTTATGGAGCAGAAGGAACAAGGATTCATTCACGACAGTAGAACCCTTTGAGCCCGTAGAAATCGTGAAATTTAAAGGATTTGGAGAGATATGTCCCACTACACTCGACGAATCAAATGTAATGATGGAACTCAAGCCATGCAAACATCAGATAGGGCTCAAAGGATGGTATCAGATGAAAAAAATGTCGCCGTTTAATGTAAAGTGCCCTCTGTGCCGAGCGGAAATTGAGACTACTGAGGTTGTTCAGTTGGAAAATCCGAACCACATGTTCATAGAAAAACAAGGGGGAGGAGACGATGGCAAGAATCCATTAAAGAGAGTAAGTTTAACTCAATAATACAACATAATTTTCTAACCTTACATCTTAAAGACTAGAACTGACTTTGAATTAGAACTCAATGAGAAGAGCGACAACGAAGTTTCGCATCAATTGAAACAGACAAAAATGATCTAGAACGCTAAATAGCTACTTATCGTATGAGTCAATTCATTCACATATACAATACAAAATTGGCATTTTTCTTGTCCAGATAAGAGTTTGCTTTGAATTATGGTATATATCATCCGAAATAGAATTCAGCTAAAATCAGAAGTCTCCTGAAAAAGTGATTTTGTCAATTCTCATTATCAAATCAATTAAAAATTACTGCAAATAATTAGAGTTGCTCCATAATGTTCATTGTGCCAAGTAACATTGTTTGTACATCAAATCTTGAAAAACTTAAATAATAGCTCAACAATTTTCTAATACAAGTACTGGGATGGAAAACTGGATTTGCCACAAAAAGAGCACTAATTATATATCTTTATATATATAGACATTATTCAAGACTTACAACAATTTATTCAAAAATTTTATTCACTTTCTCTTAACCTTTGATAGCACCAATAAATTAGCAGTGAGACTTTGTTTGATTAGATATAATGCTTGACTTTATGACTTTGCTTGCTCGAGTTTAGGTCGAGAATTTTCGACAGCTTTTTAGTGTAGGTTCCTTTTTTGCTATCTTTTTCTTTATGAAGAGAGACATCAGATTCAGTTAGTGTTTTCTTCATGGATGGACTTTGATGTTTCGCACTGGAGCTGGTTTTTACACTATCGCGGGGCTAAATATTCAAATTTAATTACGAATGAATGAGAGAAAGCGAACTCACTTGGACGACATTCATCAAATTCAAAGATGTTCTATTTACAGCCTTTGTGCTTATGTGGTGAGTTGTGTTTTTGTCTGCAATGAGGCTTGTGTTATTTCGATTCGAGCTCTTTGGACAAAATTCGAGACTTCGATTCAACCCGATTTTGTTATCAAATAAATTGACGCAACGATAAACTGTTTTTGTTTTTGGGCTCTGCATAACTTCTCCTTTATTGACAAGTGACATGAGTCTTCGATTCTCTGCTTCGAGATCATGCAATTTAACCTGAAATCATTCGATGTAGGTTGAGTATCGTCATTATTGTAATTTATATACCTGCACTGAGTTGTAGGCTTTATGAGAGTCAGATCTTAGCTCCTCGGTCTCAAGTAGATGGGCGTTGTACTTCTTTGTAACTTCTTCTAGAGCTTGCTTTGTTTTTGCAAGCTCGTTCTTTAATTGAATGATATGCTCATCCTTTCCTTCGGAAATCTGAGTGTCTTCTCCAAGATTCGTCAAGTTTAACGAGTTGTTTTGATTGTAAGTAATATTTTCAGTTGAATGTTCTGACATAAGTTTTGTCAATGGCATTCTTTTTTGTGAGCTGGAGTGAATTTCGGATATGCTCTTCTCTTTGGTTGATTGTTTAAGTGATTCATATTTCTTCAGCACAAGGTCAAGGTTCTTTTTGTATCCTTTGAGCAGCCGTTGTAATGCGGCGATTTTTTCTTCGTATTTGAAAGCTATTTGCGACTCCAAGTCATTTATAGTCATCTTTAACACCTCCTGATTATTCTAAATATCGTTCGATATAACTCGCTTGGGATCGGAACCAAAATTACCTTTTGATTTTCGTTGCTTGTCTCGGACCGTGGACTGAGATCTCTTTTTTTGAAGCCTGGTTTGGCCGACATGTGCGCAGTTTTTAGATTTCTTTCAAGTTGATTTATTAGTTGAAAAGAATCCATCTAGTGATAGCGCCGTTAAGAGAAGGATAACAATATAAATTCTATTTACTTGAGGAGTAACCTCGTGTTTTAGATAGATAGTTGCCACCCTGACCAGATCCTTATGAGTTTCCTGGTTTCTGGCTTTTTCTGATTTCAGCTCCTGTTTCAAGATTTCATGTTTTTTTTCTAATGATGACAACTTCGCAAGCAATCTGGCATTTTCTTCTCGCAATCTAGGGCTATCATTCCTTCGCGCAGGACTCGTTTTTGTTGACTTAATTTTGTCATGCGCTCTCATCTTTTCCAGGTCGTGATTCGTTTGCCTCAAAATCATTACTTCCTATAAATACATTTACACATTGATTTAAGGACGTAAAGTTGATGACTTACCTTTTTAAGACCATTATTCTCTTCTAAAAGTGTGTTGATATAACTTTGTATGGTATTTCCTTTATCTGATGTCATAACATTCGGCGAAATAGTCTCAGAATTCTTCGAATTCCTTCGAAGACTGGTTGAAAAATTCGACTCTGGCGCCACTAAATTGAATTTAAGCACTTTATGAGGTACTGTAGAGGTTTCCATTAATGTTGCTTTTTCAGACACTGAATCTGCTACTATTGGCGAGATTTTAATTTGGGAGTTATTGAGGCTGTTGAACAAACTTGTGTTCGCAGTATGAATGTTTGACCCTGTGAATTGAAGTCCATTTTGAAGAGTTAAATGTCCTGGCTGAGCCATTTTATCCTTGAGTATTGAACTCAAGTCTAACTTTATCGCAGGCTTCTTGCTACTAACCAAAGAAGTATTGGCTGATTTCACTGAATTTTTGCTCAAATAGCTTTTGTCTGGCATATTTCGATTAGAATTGTGTGCCGTAGACATTTTTCCAATCTCCTTCGCAGTATTAATCGAAAGTTTAGCTTCATGCCCGGATCCTTGCCTCTGGTGATGGCCTGGATTGCTCGGTTTTCTTTCATGCCTCGTAGAATTCTCACTCGTTAAAAGCCCTGCTGACTCAAGGTAATTTGACCTCACAGAGCCTAAGATCGATCCTGGGATTTCGTGTGGGATGTCTTCTTCTTCCTCACATTCATCAGTGAATTCCGAATCTGAGGAGGAATACTTTCTCTGATTTATCAAACTTTTGTTGATCAATGCACTTCTGTTCGGGTTGCACGTGTCTGTGAAAGCTGCATATATATAGGATGTTTTGAGACACTTTGCGTTTCGACATAAAGCTCCTTCTCTTACAAAAGGCAAATTTGGAAGTGGAGAAATGAATTGTCGTCTGTTAGAATAATGACTCTCGTTGCTTGTGCTAATTAAGGTGAAAAACTCAACATCTGCAGCAAAATACTTTGAAACAGGCGTATTTCGTAAGTTCAGCACACGCAAAAACTGATGATCTTTAAATTGCATAACTTGCTCGCGATCGTCAACTGGATTCCCTTCCAAATCAAGCTCTTGGAGCAGTTCGAGATTGATAAGACTACTAATCAGACTTACCTAGAACAGGAAAATATTCAAAATGCGCTTAGGGTTGTGAGTTACTTTGTTATTTTTCAAAAAGAGGAATTTTAGCTTGCTCAACTGCGTTAGTCGTGATATATCTTGAATAGAATTGTTTGAAAGGTCAAGAGTGATTAAATTTTTCATTCGCAGAAGGTTGCTGTCGACGTTTTTGAAAAGGTTGTTATTAAGAATCAATGTTTCAATCTGCTGCGGCAATTCGGGACATTCCACTAATTTATTGAACGCCAGATTCACTTTTTTTAGATAAGAGAAGCTCAGTAGGACGCTTGAGAGTTCCGATAGACTTTTAAATGAGTTACTGGTGAGGTCTATTTCGATCTGATATTGAAGGAGTCAGTTAGAAAAGAGGAGAGAGTGAATTATATGGTGTTGAAAGTTTAAAATAAGAGCGCTATTACCAAATTTTTGTATTTTCTGATATCTTCAATCGTAGAAAGATTCTTGAATGAAAGGTTCAAGTTGATAGTGCTTGCTGGGTTGAGAATTGAAGGTGAATCCATTTTAGTCAAACAAACGCCGTAAATAAACACAATTTATCTCCTTTAGTTAAATATATTGCTTTAACTAATCAATTAAATTGTTCGTTGTAATATTGAGAGTTGTCTGTTCTTAAGCGACTCTTTTAAAGAGAATTTTAATCACATACACTGTTATTTTATGAATGAAATAATGAACATGGTCACTACAACGAAAAGACTCCTGAAATTCAGAATCGAATGACCATTTTAGGCTGAATAATATTCCCATGACTGAACCATTGAACTGGTGTTCCTCGTACAATTTATTTGACCCGACCAAAAAGCGAACTATGTATCTCGAGACATTAGTAAATAACTCATAGGTTTAGGGTCCTTTAGGAAATGTAGTCAAGGTTGACGGTTCTGCATGTGCGAGAAGGTTTTACTTTACAGCATTGAAGAGAGACTTGGACGATTAAGTTCAGAAAAGGATAAGATAGTAATTATTTCTATCGCGGGTGATATGAAAAGAATAGCAAAACAACTCATTTGATTGATCCGTGACTCTACGAAAATTTGTGGAATACAAAAGGTGCTAAGAATGAAAAGAGCCTGCGTTCTCAGTCTGTTCCTACCACAATTATGTCTTAAGCGAAAACTGACAATGCAAATTTCTTCTAAGTTCTTAAAGGAAAGAAATCTTAAAGCGTTTTCCGTTGCATTGATTTGTTATTTCATGATTCTATGAATTCCTGAAATAACAAGTTTTCTTTAAAGCTTTTTCTCAAGAAATATTGTTTACCAAATAAAACAAATTTGATCTCGGCAGTTAGTGGCCGTAAAGTTATTACAGTACTTTCCACAATGTTCAATGCACTAGTTATTCAAGTTATTTTCAAATATGAATCCACGTTATAGTTTCAACTTTATTTAAGAATCTGAATTTGCATGGGCCAAAACATACTTTGTTTCAATTTGTCATAGGTTTTTTCTTCGTTGATCCAATTATTTCTTAAATTGAGTATTTTCAAGCGAGTCCATGTTGTATTCTGACTCAGTGCAACAGCCCCTTTGTCTCCAAGCTCGTTAAGGCGCAGATTTAGCTTCTGTAAGAACTTCCAAGTTGTATTTTTACTTAATTCTAATGCTCCACTTGCTTGAATGTTGTTGCGAGCTAAATCGAGAGTGCGTAGATTGCTCCAGGTGACATTTTTTCGCAATTGTGCAACTCCTTTCTCATCAATTCCGTTGTTTCTTAATTGAAGCTCTTGGAGGTGTGGCCACGTTTTATTCTTACTTAATAGGGCGACGCCCTGATTCCCGATTTTGCTTGAATCTAATTTGAGTCTTTCTAGATGAGTCCAAGTGGTAATTTTACTTAGTTCTGCTATTCCTTGCGGGCTGATTTTGTTGTTTGATAAAGCGAGTGTCTGCAGGTGGGTCCATGTCGTATTCTGGCTCAATTCTGTAGCTCCCTTATCATCAATGCTATTCTTAGAAAGATCGAGAACTCGTAAATTAGACCACGTCGCATTCTTTCTTAACTCTGCAATTCCTTTCTCATTGATTTTATTCCCAGTTAAAACGAGTTCTTGCAGATCAGTCCAAGTCGTATTCTTACTTAATCCGATCGCTCCTTCTGAGCCAAGGGAGTTATATCCTAAATTAAGAGTTTGGAGTTTGCCCCAAGTTGTATTTTTACTCAATTCTGTTGCTCCTTCAGATTTAATCAAATTGGATTCTAAAATCAATGCTTGCAAATTGGTCCAAGTTATATTTTGACTCAAATCGGTAACACCTTTGTCACCAATGTTATTTCCAGATAAAATGAGTGTTCCCAGGTTTGTCCAAGTTGCAAATTGACTAATCTCTGCCGCTCCTTTGTCGCCAAGCGTGTTGCCTTCTAAATCGAGCGTCTGCAAGTGGATCCATGTCGTATTCTGGCAGAGTTCTTTAATGCCGGCAGCACTAATTTCATTGAATGCCAAATTGAGTGTCTTTAGATGAACCCAAGCCGTGTTCAAACTCAACTCTGCAATCCCTTTGTCTCCAATTGAGTTTCTTCCGAAATCGAGTGTTTGTAGATTGATCCACCAAGGATTCTTCCCGAGAGCACAGGCACCCTCGAGCCCTATCTTATTAGCATTTAACTTCAAAACTCTGAGATTCTTCCAGCTTTGGTTTTCTCCGATTGCAATGCCACCCTTTGCTTCGATTTTATTATTAGTGAGATCTAATTCCTCTAAATTGATCCAGGCTACGTTGCTTCCTATTTTCACTCCTCCTTCCGCCTCCACAACGTTGGCTGGTAAATGAAGTTTTCGAAGATTTATCCAAGTTGTGTTGCTACCGATAATACAAGCAGCCTGGTTGCTAATCCCACTATTCTTGGAAATTACTTCTGTAACACTCTGGTGCTCAGAATATTTAAGACACTCAATCAAAACTTTATCGAATTGAATATGAGGTAATTTCAAAACTTCTAGCTTGCTCGAAGCAATGCTTTCGAGGAGAGCTAAGGTATCTTCGTTTTTCAGAGAAACTGAATTATCTTGCAACATCAACTCTTTGAGGTCTTTCCAAGTTTTATTCTTGCTCAAGAGGAAGAATGTTGAAATATCCTTGATCTTATTCAGACTTAAATCAAGGGTAGATAGTTTTGTCCAACTCTGATTTTCTCCAATTTCGGCTGCCCCTTTATCCTTAATTTTGTTTTCCTTCAAATCAATAATTTCCAAATCTGCCCAGAGCTTACTCTTTCCAATTCCTGTAGCTCCAATGTTGCCAATTTGATTTCCACCAAGGATCAACCTCTTGAGCTTTGTCCAAGTTTGATTGTTGGCCACACTTTCAGCTGTTTGATCTCCAATTTTCGTTTTCACCAGAATTAAATCTTCTAAGTTGGGCCAGGCTTTATTGTTCGCTATTATTACACCGCCTTCATCTCCAAGGTCGTTTAATGAGAGATCAAGTTTTCGTAGATTGATCCATCTTTTATCGCTTCCTATTATTCTGGCATGAATGAGAGCCAGAGCCCTACTTATCTTCTTAGGGAGTATTGCATCTCTGACAGTTTCAGGTTCTTTTGAAAACAGTTTATTAAACATTTCTTTTTGAAATATTTTGTAATCTCCTTTCTCATAGAAGGTTTTAGCGTTTTCCATAGATAACCCAACACTGTTATTGCTAATTGAGCCTTGTAAGTTTAATTCTTTGCTGTTATTGCCTCTTATGGTGGTGTAAAGAGATGAGTTTTTAGCTCTCGCGAGTTTATGGAAGATTATAGCACCCGAACTGTCGAGCCAAACGAATTGTTGTCCATCACGATCGAAAGCGTAACTATTGTGGATTGATAGCTTCTTTGGTAATATTGTAGCCATTACCTCTTTTCCGTCAACCACATTTTGGACAACTCGTCTCTTTTGTGTGGTAAATATTATTTGTTTTCCATCTATATTAAGCGAGCAGTTAACGACATCACCAGGTTTGCGTAGCAGTGATTTTATGATATGACCTCTTATGCAATCCGAAATTGTAATAGGAGTTCTTCTGTGATTTCCGCTCACTATTTCTTTGCCGTCTGAACTGAATTTACAGAAAACTGTGCTTTGCCTTTGTTTTAGAATGTATTTTCCGGTGGCTATGTTATATAAAAGCATCTGGTTTAGTCTGCCTCCTGCTAAAAGTAAATTGCTCGAGATCGGACTCAAATGCAAGTTTGTAGTATTCAAAATCTCGAAGGGAAATTTGGGAAATCGGACCCATGCACCACAAGCAATATTATACTTTTGGATGCACTCATTGTCAACTACGATCACCTCTTTCTTGGTGCTATCAAAATGAACGAATTTTTTATTTCCAAGAGGGGCTTCAATTTTTTCAGAACATTGGCCAGAGATAATATCCCAAATCTGCAGAGAAATGTGAAGAGTTTCTTTTTTCTTTTTTTTTGCTTTCATTTTCTTATCCTTTTTCAGTTGACCTCTCGTCTGTTCTTCTTTGATCTCAATATTTGAAGGGTCTTTATTTTCCTCTGTTTGTCCGTTTTTGGGCTCAACTCTCCGTCCCATCATTACCTTTATCTGCTTCCCATCGAAGTTATCTATCCAATCCAAAAACGTTCCGGGTAATGTTCTGACGTGTTTTAAGCATGTTGTTAGAACATTGGCACTTTCAAAAAAGGCAGTCTGTCCTTCAATACCAACAGCAAAATATTTTCCACCCTTAGACTGGAAAATTCTAGCTTCTTTTGCTCCTAATATCTTGTAGGAGGGAGTTTCGCCAAATTCAATGTTTCTCAGATTGGAGTTTTCGAACATGACATCTTTCAGCCACGTTCCAGAAAAATCAACTCCTCTTAAATCAGCATTCTTGAAATTTACTCCTTCAAAAATCCCATAACTTAGGTTGGCGCCTGGAATACTGACATTCGTAAAATCTTGGCCACTGAAATCATATCCTTCAAAATTGAGCAGGGTAATTGCATTTGCTGCGACAATGGAGAAGGGCGAATTCGAGATTGGATGATTTGTTGGTTGGATGTCTTCACCAATCTCTCCAGGTTCGAGATTCTTTTGACGGGACAGGTAAATTAGATTTTTCAACTGATCAACAGCAAGTTTTTGATCTCGAATTGCATCCCTCAAAAAGAACAATATAATTGCATCTGACGCGTTGCTCTTGAGGAGTCTTTGGTTGAAGAGAAATTCTTTTGGAACTATAAGCTGTTCGTTTTGTTTTAGAGGAATTATGCCATTAATTTCCTCTACGATACTTTTTGCCAACAGAAATTCGAGCACCAGTGGGAAACTAAATTTCAATCGAGATTGATTCATGTCACAGGCCACAAATGGATGTAATTTCAATAGGTAAGAGTTATTTTCCAATCCACACTCAATTCCTGCTGTATTTATAGAGTACCCATGCAGTTTGAGGGCGAGATTCTGAATGCCTTGCATCAATTTTTTCCAAACCTTCTCTTCTTGAAGTATTTCTTCTTCTTGAGTTTCATATTTGCTTTCTTCTTGATATTCAATACAAGCTGAAGTGTCCAAAATGTCCTTTGAAATTGATCTAATAGCATCATCCACAAAGGATTCCATTAAAAATCGTCTGCTAAACATTTTTGGTTGTGTATCAATGTCATTCAAAGCAATATTGGGTAATATTTGCAGAATGATCGAGAGCATGAACGGTATTCTTGCGATCTCTCTTGATTGATGATCGTTGATCATCTTTTGGATATTTGCCACCCTTTCCCATTCTTCACTCATTTCTGAAAACTTAGAAATGCAGTATTTCTTCAAGTAGCAGCTCACCTGTTCGTCAGCAAAAGGCTCAATTTTTCGCTCGAAGAATGATCCTTGTTGGACTCGGAAATCCAATGACTTAGTATTTATTGGTGCGAATAGGAGATCCCTTCGTTTAATATTTTGAACGTTTTCTTCTCTGCAAGTAATAATAAACTTTGCATTTTTCCAATATTTTTGCTTAATTTTGTTCAACTTGCAAAAATTGTTATGAGCATAGACCTTCTCGCTGTGTTCCATATGCAGAGCCGCAAAATCTTCAATGGCATCGTAACCGTCAAAGATGAATAACAACCGGGAAATCAAGAATTCACTTTGTTCTGAACCTAGACATGAAACTTGGAATCGAAAAACTTCTTCTTCTGTTAGAGATAGCTCTCTTACAAGAGTTTCAGAGATAGCTTGCGACTTGGGATTTTTCAGGCTTGAGAGATCGACATAAATAGGAAACCAATTTCTGTTCAGAGATTCTTCATTTTGAAAGGACTCACCCCAAATAGAAAGCAATTCTCTTTGAAAATGCTTGCAAAAGAGTGATTTTCCGACACCGGCTTG
>ENA-UOTZ01001403-UOTZ01001403.1-compost-metagenome-genome-assembly--contig:-NODE-1403-length-16486-cov-12.470352_pt1 | contig 16486 bp, 8 predicted proteins | sample MGYA00238144_ERZ746983 | MGnify/ENA primary metagenome ERZ746983 (study PRJEB28759, sample SAMN06268863) | compost metagenome | isolation source: single cell | place: USA: California, Emeryville, Joint...
GCCAACTCGCTTCCAGTATAAGCGCTTGAAAGGATCGAGATAATCAGCGTAGACAATTGCGTAAATATCATAAATACAGCTGTTGTCGCAGCAAGCGGAGTCGGAGGCACACCGAAACCAAGCAAGAACGGAGCAATTACCAAAGCGCCTCCGATAGCAAAGACTCCTCCCACTACACCAGCAAAGAAGCTCACGCAGAAGATAATAACCGTTCGTTTCGGAGTGAGATACATTTCTTCTGGTCGGAACTCGATGTCCAGCTCTTCCTTTTGCTTTTGCCATCTGAACAGCAAAACAATGGCGAGCAAAAATACAACGATTTGCAAGATAATAGTGAGCGCGAAAAGTCCCCAGTAGCCACCAGAGCAATATTCGATACTCCCAGTAATTGAATCAAACTTGGCATTTCCTGTGAGGAGATTCATGATGATAACGACGATCAGACTGAGACAAGGAATAGACAGCTTATGAGGAGGAAGGATCCATTTCTCTCTCTTCTGGACAGCTTCTCTTCGTCTTTGCTGATCCTCAGCAGCGAGTTCCTCTGGGGTAGATTCCACGTTTTTGTGCTCAGCAGTGTGTCTTCTATGCTCGCCAGTGTGTCTTCTATGTTCACCAGTATTTCTTCTCTGCTCGGCGGTATGTCTTCTCAACTCCGCTGTGTGTCTTCTGTGTTCGATACTTTTCCTTCTTTCTAAGGTCTCTCTTCTTTCTTTTTCTCTGGCCTCTTCGATAACTTTTGGATCAGTACTCATCATCAATACCATCCCAAAAACGTTATTGGGATCATATAGTTCATCTTCTTCGTGGTGGTGGTCGTCGCCCCCGTGTGCCTCAAGGTAATTTTTCTTCGATTTATCACTAGCTTGGTAAACCAACTTGGTGTCTTGCTGAGTAGGCGATGGTTCTTCTTTTTGTTCGGTTTCTTTGTTGTTCTCTTCGACGGTAATGGCAATCGCTTCCTGCGAAATTTGACTTCCTTTTGAAGGAGGTGTGACGTGTGATTTCTCTTCTTTTTTTTCAGCCAGCTGAATAGCTTTCTCTTGCTCATTGTTTCTTTGAGTCTCTCCTTGGAGACGGGCTTCAGCTTCCGTCTCAAGCGCTTTAGTTTGAGCTTTTGCTTCCTTTTCCATTTGACGATCGTGTCTCTCTTTCTTTAAGTTTTCTTTGAATTTTTGTCCGATTTTGTATAGATTGAAGGCGAGGAGACAGAAGAGAAGAACATTGATAACCACAGGAGCGAGGATTTTGTTCAGAAGGACACCAATTGGCACTCCAGCGAGCAAACAAGGGATACAGAGCATTAAGATATTGTAAGAAATAAGCGGTCCTCCAGACGCAGGATTCCTCTTAAACAAGACGTTGACGACAGTTCCGACGCCTCCTCCGAACACCATAGCATAGGTGACAACAATACCGGTATTTGGAGTAAAGTTGTTAAGGAGCGAGAGATAAGGCACGAGAAGCCCTCCGGCTCCGACGCCCCCAGCATTGGTAAGAGAGTTGGCGATCAAAGCAATGATAACGCCTCCCATTTCTTGTCCGGACGTGTCTGGGAAAAGTGATTTATGCGTGCATGTTCCGCTGCAAATATAGAATTCTTCACATTCAGAATCCGCAGTACATGCCTCTCCAGGAGCTAGCGCCGCTCTAGTTTGGTCGAGTAGAGTAGCCGTGAGTAAGAATAGCAGGATTAGCTTCCGAGTCATAGGTACCTTTTTTTCAATTCTTTCTGATTCTTGATTTAATATAATTATCACGCCGAATTATTTTAATAGTTCTATTTTGGAGCAGTGAAAAACCCATTTGATTCTCAACGATTCTTCCGTTTAATTGCAAGTTACCAAAATTTTTCGAAGGTCTCACATTAAGATCAGTAAAAACGCCCGAAAATGCTTCGGACAAAAACAAGGCAGTACCGCCAAGAATAGTCAGGTGGATTGTCGTGTTACTCCTCTCGTCCTTATCCTCATGCTATGGCTGAGCAGTCGAACAGAAATTTCAACCATTTTGATTTCTCGAGAGTTGCAAAATCTAAATTTTGCATTCTTTTGCTTCGATATGCCTAATTTTCAGCCAGCTGTCTGCTATCGACTCACAAGGCAGGAGAGGCTATAGGTTATCGCTAATTGGCTCGGCGTTAGTCGGAGTTAGCTTCACCTACTGGCCACTGGATACTGATTTCTTTGACTTCCATTTCAAGCTCTGCTAAAGAAATTATGTGGTGAAAGTAATGAAGCAATAGTAATTTTCAATTTTGTAATCGCCTCTCATAATGAGATATATCCATAATCCTACTCACATTTAGAAGCTGACGAACTATTTTTTTTTTCTTTGGAACGGTTTCGGAAGAGTGGAAACGTCGAAATGGATTATTCTCAAACTATCTTACCTTATACTGGCTGCAATGTCTAACAGCTCCAGTTACTACGTGAAAAACTCTGGTTCTCGACTGATTTAACTGAAAGCCGGAGACTTAATTTTAAAACTGGTGAGAGGTGACAGTGCATAAAAGGGGGTTAAGTGACGGGTTGATAGCCACTTGTTGGTGTGCTTCCCTTTGAAAAGTTCTCATATAGAAAACGAATTGAAGGCGGAGGAATAAAAAATAACGGCGTTTCAATGCGTTCCATCTTTCATAGTTAGCCTGAAAAATTGAGAAATTAAATACCCGAGTGGGATGATTTCCTGTATTTTAAGTTCAAATTGACGCGCTGAAGGATTTAATTGAGAAAGGAATATTACCCGAAATTAAATTTTAACTGATTGCACTAAGAGATTTTTAATGAATTAACCACCCACAGATCGTTTGAGATCAAGAGAAGCTTCATATTTCTTTCATGCAATTGCTTTGCTCAGAAAAATGGGTGGACTAAGTTTTAGAGTCTCATAGAGGGCAGAGGGATGATAGAAGAGTGAGTTGAGAGAACAGACGATGATGATTAATTAAAATATGTCATAGTATTGTCTCGTCCAACGCCAATATTTCTTTATTTGAAGCTAGCCTGGGAAATCAACGTGTGAATCTGAGTTTAATAATCCCCTTCCCTTGTGCTTAACTTATCAAGCTACAATGTACAAATTTAGCAATCGATAAAGAGGTGAAAACCACAATTTTATATACTTTTTTCAGAAAGCTGCGCCTATCCTACTTAGTTAACACGGGGTTCCAATCTACTGAAAGATTTCATTTGTGTGTGTGTGAGTTAAGCATTTCTAAATATAGTTTAAGGGCCTTCTTCTTTGATATTTGGTGGGTTTTTGCTCTATGCTTCATCCTTAATAGGAACTTTGACCTAAGAATAATGAAAAATATGTAGGCAGCCACTATTTGTTGAGAAAAGCTCTAATACTCGCGCAATTTAATTAAGATGGAAGAAAGAAAGCATTACTATTACTGCATGAATGTAAATTAGGAGGAAGAAGATACTGACGGCTAATAGCTAGAAATATAATTGACAACTTAAATCGCTCACGTTATGTTGCCTTCCTGTGGAGTTACGATTGGCAACTCATGGATATTTTGAGCCGCTGAAAAATTTCAGTTATACTTTCTGTTTAAACTCGAAAGCTACTCGTCAGGGAGCCCTCAAATTTGTAAAAAACAATGTTGACTGACTGACACCACGAGAGCTCACAGAGAATTTTGATATTAATAATGACATTTCTTGGTCATAAAGTGTGTTTTGTATTGAAATGAGCTCCAAAAATGAGTTAGCATCAATAGCTTGAAACCCTGCAAATTTAAATCGACGCTTTGCTTTTTCACCATGCAGATTTTTGTAGTTCATTAGTTAAAGCACAACACGACAAAAACTGCAATTCAAAAAACATAGATAATCCTCAACTCCTATTCTCCCAAATACCGATATATAAGCTAGCACGAAAAGTTCTCTGCAATCCTATCAGTATTCATACAATACATTAACCTTATGCTGATTTCGATTCTTTCATCACGACTCTCTTATTGTCACAAATGGCTTCAAGATAGTCATTGTACCCATTATTCAAGTTCACGCTCAGATCGGCCACAAAGTTATAGAGCCCTTCATTCGCTGCGTATTCTACTATCACATAGTTTCTCAGAACCCTACCCGTTTCTTTCTTTTCCTCCTTCTTAATCGGCTTTAATTCAGGTTTTCCACTCTCTTTTCGATTATCCGCAGCTATTTCACCTACTGTCCTTAGATACTTTATCTTCAGGTCTTTACCGAGTGTGCCCTTGAAAAAAAATGAGTTTTTGTTGCTTGCGTCGCTTGGAACTGGCAGACTCTTGTCATGAACTTCCTCCAATGATGAAACTCTCGGTAGTTCCACCATGAAAGTTTTGCCGTCTTTATTGATCCACAAAGTCAAGATTCTCGAGATTCTATGAGCTCGATCGGTCAGTAAGGTGTTCACTCCGAGTTGGAGCAATGCAGCCATTACCACCCAATGAGGCCAGTAGTGTATATCTAAAAATAACAGCCAATAAGCTGAATACCCCAAGAAGTATTTGAATGTCCACGCAAGCCTCAACCCAGTGCTAACTTTCTCGTTTTGAGAAGCATCTCTGATGTAGATAGGATAGAAGTCTTTCTTAGCAAAATTTATTCTCTTGATTGGGTAGTAGTCTTCAATCTTTTGATTCGCTTTCGCAGTTTGTTCAGAAGATGCGTTTGCATTATCTGTTTCGGTTTGAACAGGGTCTGGATTTCGTTTGTAAGGATCTGTGCTTGGTTTCTGGTCTTTTTGCTCAGAAAATGAATAAGCTTTGGTGTAGTAGAAAAACTGCCTTCCCGCTAATTGGCTGCTGTAGAGAAACCCGGTTAATTTGAAAGGAGTCTTAAGTTTTTGTAGATGATTCATCTTTAGTTTCCTATCTTTATTGGCTATTTTTTTTCTATTTAAGGAAATAAATAAATCTTCAACAGCTGAAGTTAATAGAGCTGCTTTGGAAACTCAATAATACTTGAAACGTTCCGATATGCTATAATACAATATTTCGATAAGATATATTACAATATTTTTGCCTTTCATCGCAAAGACAGCAAAGGCAACAGCTAATTCTATCTATCTATAAATAAGGCTACGGAAAGAATTCAAAGAATTTGATTATCTATCTTATCTTGTCATTGCCGATAAAAATCATGTAAAGTTTGCTGATGAAAGGAGCACATAGAATTGAATGCATTGTGATATATAAAACCGCTAATGGAGAGATCTAATAATTTCTAGACAATTGAATGAGCATATTTGCTGCAAAAGATCAAGTATACAATGGATACATTTGAATTGATCATCAAGCAGCCTCCTTATTCATCTTTTACTTTCTTGCCACCACGACCGAATTTCCCTCTGACCTTATCAAGAATTTTCCCAAGCAATCCTCTTCGTACGACATCAACGCTAACTTTATGATATTTGTAGAAGACCGCGTTGAAGGCCGATAAAAACAAAAATGCGTACGCTCCCATTACCAAGGTAGTAACAACGAACGGCATCGAGAAATCCGGATGCGGAATAAAAACAACAACATTTCGCGAGTACTCCTTGAAAACCTCCGTTGAGCGCGTGAATCGATAATACACAGGCACTGGAAGGAAATCTTCACCTCTCGAAGGGTCATTAGGATAGTTTTGGAATCGTTTGAGCGTCTTTCTGAACGGAATAACAATCCGGACTTCACTATCACGAGGAATCGTAAGCTTGAAATTGAGCATCACGTCGTGATTTTCGAAGTTCGTTATCGTGAAGTTATAAGCTTGAAGCGTCTGGTTCGGGCCATTTAACATGACCTCGATCTTATTGAAGACTGGATACGTGTATCCCAAAAAATATTCGCCGACGATAACCTCCATGTCATCATTCTTATTCAAATTCGAGATCTCATGGACAAGTGAATCCTCGAATCGGAAGAAAGGCCTCGTCAAATACCGCTGTGATTTGATCATATCTGTTTTATATCGAGAATCGCTTAAAGAAATCAAAGGCTGTATTCCAGCATGGCTGTAGTTAACTCCCTTCAAAGGCTTATCGCCGAGCTTTTGGTCAAACTGCAATTCTTTTGTGCCATTGAGCACAATTACACGGGAGGTGTTATAGAACCTGCAGGCCGGAGTAAATTGATGGAAATTAAGTTTTGAAGCATCCTTGACGAGGTTAATTCGCAGTGAGAATAGGACTAATTTATTCGCTCGGTCATACTTGACAAGGAAGGTAATTCCAACGTACATGGCTCTGAAAGTCTCGATATCGCTGATTGTTTTATACAGTCCGCTCTTTGATCCACAAGGCAGAAAAGTTTGGAACCTCTCAACGAGTTCTTTGCAGAAGAAGTCCTGCGCGTCTGAGGAATAAATATATCGATCCTCATACTTCGGGAAATCGTATAGAAGGTCCATTGCTGACCTCTTTTGGTCCTTGATAAGTTTTTTGTTTCCTAGCTCTTGATGGAAGTGCTGCTGGTGAGCGATTTTGCCCCAACTAAGGCTCATGATGTCAGAGATAATGAGCAAAAAGCGCTCCCAGTTGGTGTATTCGTCGACGTAGATAGCCTTCCCAGTCAATGGGAGATCGATAGGGAAGTGGCCTCCTGATAGAAAGAAGGGGTTTACCTCACTGTTGGCGAGTTCGATTCTCGCTTGGGTGTTGTTACTATGCACAAAGAGCATATCCAGTACAGACCGTGGCAGTACTGGAGAATCTACGATGGGAGAGTCCGGATCGTAGTTATGGGTGAAGTTGAACGTGTAATCTAACAGAACCTTTGGTGAGGCGTTCGTTTGGAGAGGATAGACGACAAGCGCTTCGTCATAACTAACCGTTGCTTTCGAAATCTGCAAAAGAATCGCGAAAATGAATGGAATTATGGAAATTTTTCTTGATTGGAACATTGGAATGAATTTGATAGGCTTTGGAGCGAAAATGAAGAGTAATGAGAATTGGGTAGAGATAGGAGGGTTACTGAAGTTAGCAAGAGAGGTATCCTCGAATGATAGGTAGGGTTCGTTCTGTTGAGAGTGTCGGAAGAATTTCCAGATATCTAAATAATTCAAATCTAAATTCTTTGCTTATTTCTATAAGGAAACTTTTAGTCTACTAATGAATCACCACTTGTTCAACTGTCAGAAAAAAATAACGAAAGGTTAGTTTCTGAATCATCTCTCACACGAAAAAGACTGATGAGAAGCTTCGTTACTCTCTTTCCTAAGGTAGCCAATAGCATTTAATTGAGAAGGACTTGAAATTTTGATTGCTTGAGACAATTACGCATTGAAGGATAAGTGACAAATAAATACATACACATTAAACCATTTTAATAAACGAGTGGCACATCAAACATATTTAGGGAAGGTAAGATATGAGGTGTAATAAACCATCAAGCTCGTACCAACGAATGCCAAAAAACCGGATTTCAAATTTTCATATAAAAAACTAAAGAATTTTAGTTTGCTAAAGCTCTTATCCCGCTTTGCAAGCATTGCCACAACCGCTACCAGTCCAACATCCAGAGCCAGCTCAAGAAATGAATACCCAACGATTTTCCCGACGTTTCCAGATGAATACTGAGCTGCCAGCGACCCTTGGAGCACCTGCGAGCTGCTAAGGATAGCAAGCGTCAGCAGCATGCTGATAATCGCTGTGCAATCAGCAAACTGTAAAAACGCGAATCTTGTATCAAATAACTGCTGTTTCTTTTGTCCTTCGTCCTCGAGAGAGATCGATGCCAACACCGAAATGGCTATCACTCCTTGCTCATTCTTATTGCCCAGAGACTTGCTTCTTTTCAGAGTTTTGATGGGAGTCTGTTTTCTGTTAGGTTTCGCCTTGACCTTTTCCCAGAGTCGTTGGAACCACTTAATTCGTCCTCCAAAGAGCACGTATACGACGATTTTATAAGCAACTTTGATAAGAATGATCCCAATCGCCTGACCAACGTTGCTGGTGTAGAAATAGACGTATCTGTATGAAATCGCAGCGGTTGTCATCGAAATGATATGTACAACTGTGGGTCCCATGCCGACTTCCCAATCAGCTTCAATTTTCAACGCGATCGCTTTGATAAGACCTGTGACCAAGGGATATGCAACCGCTCCCAAATAGACAAAAATCTCTAAATTATGCTCTAAAGCTGCGCGTACCAGAGCGAAATAACCGAAAGAAGCAAGCAGCTGGCAGCAGATGACCGCGATTATTAAATGCGTCCCGAGGTTACGCTTGAGACTCATCACTTGATGGAAGTGTTTGAGGGTCTTGCCCACGATTTCTTCCATGCTTTCAGATTTTCTTTTTTGTGATTTTTCAGCCTCGTCAAGTGATTGCAGAGACCTTATCGACCCAGTTTTTTTTATTTCATGGAGGTTGACCTTCATTTTATGGAGCTCTTGCTGGAAATTCTTGTAAATGTCAGCATAGAAGAAGCTTTTCCGCTGTTGCTGAGATTGTTGCACGTGACGATACTTCTTTGAGTAGAGATAAATGTGGTAGATGAATAAATTCAGGAGTATTATCCCAAGCTTGCAAATAATGTAATAGAGCTGGCTATAGAGCCCCCAATTCGTGACTGAGGCAAGATTGCTCGTATCCTTAAGCTCCTCAGAAGGGACGCTATCCCAGTATCTCGCGCTGTCAACGATATAGAAGAGTAGGATAGACAATAAGGGTGAAAGAACGAGAGCAGTGACTACGAACGCCCAATAATGTCGGTATATCACGAGCGGATTCTCAGCCTCTGCTTTCTTGAGGATCACTTTCAGAACCGCAGCGATCATGATCGCCATAAAAACGCCTTCAAAGAGCGCATGACCCCATCGATGGTATTGCACGAGAGTCTGTGGGTAAGTGCTGGCTGCGATCGAAGTGGCTATTGATACTATGATTCCCGAGAGGAAATAGAGAGCTGTGTAGATCAGAATTGCTTTACGAGGAGGAGGAGAATGCGATTGTTTTTCCTTTTGTTTAGTATTCTCCTGCGGCGGAGCATCAACGGGTGATTTCAATACGAGAGAAGGAGGGTCCTCGGATGCCTTTAGGTTAAGCCCTTTAAAGCTAACCTTGGTTGACGTTATAATTTCAATTTCGTCAGAAGTACTGCCACGAAGAGGCTTTAGGCTTATCTGCTGGCTTTCCTGAAGATCCAAGTTCTTCGATGGGAGACAGCTTCGATTCGGCACTAGACTATGCACCATCTGCCTGTCTTTGTGTTCTTCGTCGACTGCGATTTTTGTATTCATAAGGTCAAGAGAACCAATGAAATCGCTAGGAAGAACTCTCTCGTTGCCCTCAACTGCATTCATTGAGCTTATATTCTTAGGATCTTTTGAATATGGAGCTTTGTCTTTAGAGATAACTTGAGAGATCTCGAGACTTTCGATTTTCGTTTTTACCTCTGAAATTGAAGCTTTCTCTCTTTCCAGCCCGAACTTTTGCTTTTTCGGCACCCCATTCATTGACGCGCTTTTGCCATTCTTATGGCTCTCCGAGACTTCTTTGTCAGCCTTTTGGTTCTTGTTCTCTTTTATATGATTCGCTGTATTTTCGGACTTTCTTTGAAAAAGCGACAGGATTCCTTTCTTCTTTTTACCAGCTTTTCCTTTCTTGCCTGAAGGCAGATCTTCTTGTTTGGGCGGGTTGTTTTCTTTGTCGCCTTCAGATTTCGGAATGTTATTGCTCAATGTCACACTTTTGCTCTCTTTTGGGTAGCTTTCATTCCTTATTCCATTAGATGAGGGTCTGAAGCTTGATTTTTTAGCAATTTCAAGATCTTGTAGTGACATTTGCGTTGGTTGGGAACGCGGCTGCTGTACTTGAACCTCATCGATTATTTCAAGGCTGACGTCTTGGAAATCTGAGCAACTCGGTTGTTTGGGTTTGATAGATTCATTTTTTAAGACTTCGTTCATGATTGGGCTGAAATTATTGTCGATGTTGTTACTGCTACGATGGAAATCTTTTGAAACTTGCTCTTGACTCGGCCCATCTTGGGCTTTGTTGATGATCGAGGATGTTATTACTTTGAACATTTTTTAAAAAGATTATATCAAAATGAATTCAAAAATCAAATATTTGTAGTCGTTAGAATTCAATTTTAGCAGAGTTAATTTTGTACTGGTTCTCTTATTTTAAGGAGAGGAGTATATCATTCTCAAACGCTGGCTTGAAAGAGTGTAAAGTCTTTAATCTTACTTTCACAATGATTTCCCTTTGAAAAAGTACTTTCAGCTTCTTTTGAAGTTCCTTTAGCGTTGAGGGATTTTATCAGAAAACAATTCTGTAGGATTTTTTCAGTAAATAAATCTTTTTGAAATTAAAAAAAAAAATCAAGGCAACGGAGAGCTTATTTGTAGTGATAAATGTTTCAATATCGACGTTTATCGAATCCTCTTAGTATGGAGAGCAGTGAGACTCGAGGCAATCCAAAACAGAAAAAGCGAAGGGCTTTTTCATGTCATTTGGTTGACTAGGGGTGTTTGTGTTTGAGTCGATTTGTAGATATTGCAAAAGCACATTTTAGGGGTTAAAGCGGGGGGTTTGTTAGTTCAAATGCAGCATAATAATTACATTCTTCTTATGAATACTAGCTCACTAGTAGTACGGCTGTAGTAATCGAGCTTCAAAAACATTTGCTTTTGCAAAACTTCTATAAAGTGACTTTTTCAGCTTGAAATAGATGTATGTAAATGGAAAATAAATGTTTTATTAGTAAAGTTTTAAGTGTAAAAGCGACAATAGAGATATCATTTATATAAATCGTGCCTTAAAAAGTTTGGCCTCAATAAAATCAATGCTTTATTATTCCCCTTCATCCGAAGAAATCAATTCTAAAAGGTTTACACGCGGATTGATTTTCCTTCGAGGGTACAATTCAAACATAGTCATGGACTCAGCTTTCTTTTTCCCTTGCCTGCTCTGAGAACTCTTTGGTTGAGATAGAATATCTTTAACCATCTCCTTACTCTTACTGTGTTGTCCATGATGAGAGCCTGTCCTGATATTAACTTTCCCCTTATCTCTTTCTAAATTATTTTCGACATTCAATGTGTCTAAGCTGCCAATTCCATCTTGTTTCAACTCGAGGAAGTCGTTGCCGGATGTCGGACTTTTAAAATCTGGCTGATAAAATTCTATCGTTGCGTCTTTTTTCAACGCATCTTGCTCAACAATGTTCGAGATACTTCCAAGGTTTTTTCTAGATCCATTTGGGCTTTTCACCTCATCTTCCACTTTTATTAGTTCGCTCAGACTTGCAGCAACGCGCTTACTTTCTTCACAGAACCGAGATTTACGAACCTGCTGATGGTTTGCGTTTTCAGGAGATGATGACGCCTTCCCCCATAACGAGAATGTCTCAATGGATTTTCTGATAGGACGGTCATCCGAATAAAAAACAGGAGTGTCGCCGCTCTGTGGAGCGTGTTCGGCCTTTAACTCGCTTATGATAAGAGATAAAGGCGAAGTGTTCACAGTTGACGCAACTTCTTCCTGATGAGGCCGTTCTAAGGAAGAAGGGCATGTTTTCTTCCGCTTTTTATTCCGAAATGAAAATTCTTTATGCATTTTAGCTGGTATACTCTTGCTTCGGTGACTATGGCGCTGCCTTTCACTTGAACCCGCCAATTCGTTTATACTCATGGATTCGATCGAGGACGCATTTTCACTATCGGCACTTTTTTCAACGGCAGTCTCTTGGCTTTTGCTTTTTTCGATTTTAGAAACGAGTGCCTGTTTAAAATTGTTCATAGCTCGCAGTTTGACAAGACTTCTTTCAACCATTTGTTTAAACATAAGCGCTGGTTTTTTGCTTTGTAAATGTTCAAGCCTCGGAGAATTCTTTATATCGTTTATTTTCGCGAGAGAGCATTCTCTGACTATCAATTTCTGTCTTGTTATCACTGGACATCTGTAAATGGCTAAAGCTGTGATTCCCGTATCAGACAAACTTCCTCCAAACCCAGCCAATGGGAAAATTTCTCTTTGATTGCGGGCCTGCTTTGAAATGCTTGCCAGAGGAGCCCTTTTATCCCCAATCTGATAACTCGTCTTCAAGGAGGTCGTGAGGCAGACGGCTCGTAAGCTTTTTGCGTCGAAGCAAACTTGAATATTGAGGATATGCTCCTCATGCTTTAAATAAAGGGTTTTGGAAGTCGATAGTAGTGTAGAGCGCTTGGAAAGTAGATCCTTGGGGATTCTCTCAAGCACGATTGCTGTATCGTCGAGCGTATTGTACTTGGAAATGTAGCCGACGATGGATTCGTCTGAAAGGAGAACTTGAGAATGATATGGCTATTAGACGATTGAAAGAAGGAATAAGGTTACAGGTAATTTGGGTGAGCTTACAGCCTTGGAGATGTGACATGGCTTGAATGTCATCGAAGGTCTCTTGAGATCCTTCGTGTTTGGTCAATGATTGATAGAGAAATAATTTCGTCGGGTAAAGCAAATCATGGAAAGTAGCATTTTCTCTCTTTGGTGAGGTAGTTAGGTACGATGAAAAGGCGAAGAATTTACATTTTGACTGGTGAGTTGGCTGGATTTTGTGTTGCCTCCGCCCATTACTACGATACAGATTAAAATTTAATTAAGCAATAAAGAGCTAACATAAGAAATAAAGTATATTCAGGAACATAAAATTAATTTGTTCACTTGGATTAAAAGTTAAAAAGCAAAAAGCACACCCGTACAGACATTACTATGACAAGAGTTCTGTTCGTTAGGCCAAGCCGTTGGAGCAATAAAGAAGTAAATCAAAATACAGAAAATCAATCACTGAGAATAATGCTTGATAACCTGCCATCAGTAATGATCCTGTGAATATCCGGAAGGCTAATAAATATACGAGGGACGCTAATTTAGTGTTTTGATGATTTCATGAGAGCAAAGAGGCGATCAATTATATTCAAAAATTGATTACGTATCATTAATTTAGATGGGACGGATGTAAAATGCCAGGAAATCTGAGTAATTTTGGCTCATTATTACTGTTATTCATGCTCTTAAGAATATTCACATCTTCGTACGGATGCTGTAAGTGACTGTCAATAATGTTCAAAAAAAGAAACATAACATCTCTTCGACATCTTCAAGATCAAGATGTATTCCATAGCTCGTTCTCAGTTGATCTAGTCCACGTTTGCTGTCTCAACCTCTTAAATAATGCCGATGTAATGATGATAATAATAACAATTGTTATTGCAAATATTATCGGGCCTCCTGAGAAAACCCGGCTGAATTTAATTTCGTTTTAGAAATTTCCTCGCTAACACACATACTAAAAGTATTTCGGTCTCTTTACATACACAATAGCGCTTTTCGGTTGTCATCGAAGATTGACAGATGAGTTCTAGCTCAACTGCATTACTTTTAGTAAAACTTTTTCATCACAACTTCATCATTTTCGAACTGCACGAGTTTAATAGGTATTAAATCTCTGTTAAGTCTGCTGTATATTTATAACAACATTTACATAACACATCAAAACAAAATAAAATTTTTCTCTTTCATAATTGAACATGTTCACCAATTTACATAGAGATTACGTTGAAATCGTGTTTTATCCCACCACTCTCTGGGAACTCAGCTGCTGCTTACTCTCAACAATAACGACTTTCGCTGTCGTTATACTCTGCATGCTATCAGGCTTCTACAAAACGCATACAGGGAGAATAGTTGCGTGGATTAACTTCGCTGACTTCCTCAGCGCAGTCATTAAAGTTATCAACCCTCTTGTCAAGCAAAAAAACGATGGGTATTGTCTGGCACTTCAAATGATCTCGGGATACGGGTTGCTCTCCTCTATAATCGCTAGCGCGCTCTTCGGACATGCTTTATTCTGCATGCTTAAATCTCAAAGTTCGACGGTCTCATCAACAACGATGAAAAACTATGTATTTCTAGCCGTGATTCTTCCATTAGCCGATCCTATCGCCTCATATTTCACCAAATTCGCAGTGTATTCGCAAGAATTGGATACTTGTGTCCATAGAGTATATAACGACGAGTTGGACTATAGCTTCATCTTCCAGAGATATATTCCTTTCGGGTTTGTTTGCACGTTCAGCATTCTTTTTTATCTGCGGATTGTTGTTAAAATAAAATCAATTCTAGTTGAGGCTAGCAACAGAGAGTTGTTAGGTTTTCTGGCGTATCCTGCGATTGTGATTATCTGTTGGTTGCCGAACTTGGTGCTTGATATTGTCCTCAGCTTCAAATGTGATGTCAATAACGTGATCATGATTGCAATTGTGATGAATGGGCAACTGCAGGGGTTTTTGGACTCAATCGCCTATGGTTTTTCGAAAAAGATTCGAGCGAGTATTAGAGCGATTTGCTGTAAAAAAGAGAAAACGCGTGAAGCTGGGAGCCCTGAAGTCGTTGGGAATGAAGAGTCTGATGTTGAGTACAGAACATTGCGAAAGGATTATACACTTGCTACGCACGAGGGATCTCCAATCGGCTCTCATGAGGTTGCTAGCAAGCTGTCAGGCTAAATAAAAACAATGGAAAATCTATCAGAACAGATGACTGTTTGAGAGCGACCATTGAGCTGTTCAGATCAAAAAAGACCATTGAATTCATCACAATTCGTTTTACTTGAGCAATATCAAGCTATTTATATATATTCGCGAATTTCTATTCATTCATCATGGAGAAATAGACTTAATTAATAAGAGTCATGGAATTAATTTCTGATCCAATGATTTTTATAATTTACAATGTCTAAGCGAGAATCAGTGAACCATTGCTGATTTGTAATTCAGCTTTGAAACTAATTAGATAAAAGTACGAGCCCTTTGACAAACCTTTTGATAAATACAGCCTTTTTTCTCGCTTTCTCCTTCACAATTCTTTTATTCATTAACATATCGTCTCTGCTCTCCTGACTTGCTTAATAATTTTCGCTTCTCCCTCATTCTCTTTGACAACTTGTGGTTCATCGGTTTCTGTCGGCTTCATTGAAGATTCCGCAACAGTGTATTTTAACTCTTTAGCCTTTCTTCTATTCATCCAGACGAAAAAGAATCTGAGCACAAGTATTCCTGATGTCCATAACGCACCCAACTGAGCAAATAGATCAATTATAGCCGGATAGGTGACATGAGTAATCGAAGTTTGATCATCGACATAAAATAGAACTTCAGCCATATTGTTCCCATCCGTACACTGAGAGTGCACTCCAGGTGAGGTCTTGCTCATTCGTTGAGTGAGGCAGCTGTGATAAAATAATTACTATTAAGCAGCGCAGCTGCAAATAAGGCTTCATTGAGAAAACACAAATTGTGTGTTTTTTTCGTTTTCGAATTTTCCTATTGTTCGGTAAGAAACTTAATGTTCGTTCTTAGGCAACGTTATGTGTTATTTTAAGATCCAGTAACTTATCTTTCACTCTTATTTATCTCAAGTCAATAATAATACATAATCACATTCATTCCATCGGAAAAGGAAAATTCAAGCTCGAGATCTAATCAATTTGTTTATCCGTTACATCAAATTGTACTTATAGAAAAATTTGGACAGTATATCCAAGTATTAATTTTTTGGCTCGAGATGCACTTTATCGACGGCTCTCAGAAAGACTACACAGAAATCGTGTTCTTTCCAACCGCTTTTTGGGAACTCAGCTGCAGCTTGGTCTCAACGATAACAACTTTCCTTGTGATTGTACTCTGCATAATATCAGGTTTCTACAAAACTCATACAGGGAGAATAGTTGTGTGGATCAATTTCGCCGACTTCTTATACTCCGGGTCCAAGGCTATCCATGCCTTGGTGAGAGGAAAAAGCAACAGGTATTGTATGGCGCTTCAACTGATGTCGGGGTATGGCCTTATCTCGTCGATAATTTCAAGCGCGCTTTTTGGACAAGCTTTGTTCCGCATACTGAAAACCCAATGCACTACAGTATCAGAGAGAACGATGAAAATCTATATATTGATAGGCGTGATCCTGCCGTTGGCTGAGCCTGTCGCCTCGTATTTTACCAAATTTACAGTATACTCTCAAGAGCTGGACACCTGTGTCCATAGAGTATATCATGGACATTTAGACTACAGTTTTATCTTCCAAAGATACATTCCATTCGCATTCGTTTGCACCTTCAGCATTGCCTTCTATCTACAGGTGGTATTCACAATAAAGACAATTTTCGCTGAGGTCAACAGTCGGGAATTATGGGGCTTTTTGGCGTATCCCGCAATTGTTATTCTGTGCTGGTTGCCTCATTTGACCCTGGATATTGTCCTCAGCCTTAACTATAACGTGCATCGTTTGATCGTGAGTATAGTTGTTATGAATGGACAACTTCAAGGTTTTTGGGACGCATTAGCTTATGGTTTATCGAAAAAGGTACGCGAGAGTCTCAAGGAAATTTGCTGTACTGAGAGAAAATTGAGTGAAGTAAGTGCAGGCTCATGCTCGAATACTTCACATACAGATTCCGAAATTGAATATGTAGAAGTAAAAACGGATGATGAGTGGCCAGCACCAAAGAATAACAAATAATGTGGCA
>ENA-UOTZ01001404-UOTZ01001404.1-compost-metagenome-genome-assembly--contig:-NODE-1404-length-16483-cov-10.137145_pt1 | contig 16483 bp, 9 predicted proteins | sample MGYA00238144_ERZ746983 | MGnify/ENA primary metagenome ERZ746983 (study PRJEB28759, sample SAMN06268863) | compost metagenome | isolation source: single cell | place: USA: California, Emeryville, Joint...
TGCAAACAACCATGAGCGAGTTCTACAAAAAGAACAAGCATCTCTTCGAGGACGATGAGGTATCAAAGCAGCAACTGTGTATGCAAATCACTAACATAATAAAAGGAAATTCCCTACTCAAAACCCCTCTCTCATCTCAGCAGCATGGTTTTCAATGAAAAATTGCCATTACCTAATCTCCAAGCAAAGGTATCAGCTTATTACGAATATAGACATGCTTATGGTTATTAGACTGATGATTTTCCTTTAAACCATGATGAAAATTCTCCTCTTAATATTTTAGAGGGTACCATTCAACAGAAGAAGCCAGCAGAATACCATATAAATCATCTGCCAAAGCAAAAAAATGAACCATATATCGAAAAACCTGAAACATCTCAGGACTTCGTAAAAATCCGTTATTACTAATGACATTAGATTGCGTATGACCATAGGAGATAAGACCGAGGTATCAAAATTACGTAAGCCCTTACCATGGGTTAGACGAGTTCCAACAAATACAGACAAAACCCAAAAACGCAAGTACGAGTATTGCAAAGCAAAATAATACTTTGGAGCAGTATTCAAATGATGGCTCACACGGAATGGCTAACAGTGTCCAGAGGTTACCTAAAATATCTCTTTCGAAAGACAAATACGACAGAGGATTCAAAACAAATTTGAAAGATCAGAAAGAAACAACTGCTCAAAAAGAGACAATCACTCAGCAATCCTATGTACCTGGCCTACAGCTTGGTCAGAGATCTAGCAGACATGTCTATCCTGTGAATCTTCCTTATGATGAATACTCACAAAAGGGAATTAGTGGTGAGATTGTCATCAACAATAACGGAAATGAATCAAAAAAGAGTTTTTTACAAGATGGGTCAGCCACTCAATCAACTACTGATAATGGTAACGGCGCAAGCTGCACAAAATATAAGAACCAATCCCATTTCAGCTTTCCTGACATGTTTGAAGATCCTACTCACGAAGATATTAAGCAGCGTCAAAGATTGACTTTTCCTCCGAAGATCTTAACTACAGAGGATATTGATCACTCACATTCATTTAAACAGCACCAATTCCCTTTTGAGGACTATAACATGATCAAAAAGAAATTCACGAGCATCAAGGACCACTCTGCTGAAGATAATGAGATTGCGATCAAAAAGCCTGATATTATGCTCGAAAGCAATACCTTCTGTGAAAATAACGATACTCAAGAACATTGAAAGTATAAAGATGCTACGCCACGACTGCAGATGATGTCACTGGAGCAGGTATGAATTGGTTCTCCTTTCAAAAGTTATAATAACAAATTTTTTAGTCTCGCAAAGAGCAACTCAAAGATCTTAAGCACAATGGGATCATTTCTTAATAAATGTGAATCACAACACAATAGATGGCCGAGGCCCTGTCCATAAGAAATGTTCATTAAATTGGTTTCTAATCTTCCAGGTTTTTATTTTAGATTTATGTTTTTTCAGTGTAAGGTCAGTGGTAAAAGAGTATCTAAATAAGAATCAGTTGTATATTGTTTATTTTGAAAGATTATGCCAATTTCAGATCATAGAACATAATTTTCACCACATGAAAAGGAAAATTTTACACCAGAATATATTCACAATCTCTTATTAACAAATTCATCATAGTTTTTCTTCATTTCTTAAGTTTCAGCATTGTTCCTGGTCTGATTTATTCGATTATGATAAACACCTTCAAAAAAAATGAATTTAACAAAGGTTTAGTCATCATCATCAAACGTAAGCAAGAAGAACAATGGTTAACATCTATAAGCAAAGTTTACACAACTCAAATTAAATCTTCGCCACAAGAGAACGCATCATGCTTAATTTCCACTTGAAGCAGGGTTATTAACTTCTTCCGTGCTATTTTTCTTTCCTGCCCAAAACTCTCCTACTATGCCACAGTCAAAAAGCTCTTTTCCGTTTTCCTCATTGATCTTGTTGTGTATAACGCAAAGATACGACATCAATTCGACCCTGCTCCCTGCTGTGATTGGATTTTCAAGAAAATGCTTTAACAGATGCTGGCCCCAGACTTTTGATGGATAAAATTCGGCGCTGTTACAAAAATTGTGAATTAGTATCAGGTCAAATTGTTGTAGTTACAATGCTTTTAAGAGGAATCTCATCTTAGCTTGATCTTCTTTCGTTGGCTGTTCTGGGAAGAAAGCACTCGTTAAGTGAAGTAATGTCCACAAACTTTTATTTAATTCTTCTGAAGTGATATTCTCATGATGAAAAGGAATCTCTATGAAGTTTGAACAAAGAATCAGCATTTACGAGAGGGTTATGAGTAGAGAGTACCATCAGTAATGTTTTTGACTTTGAATTCCAAATAGGAAAAAGGATCATCGAGTTTCTTTCGTGGAATGCCAGGAGCGCCTCGAGGATCAACTTGATGGACTTTGTTGACGACAGAGCTATGATTGTGGAGTGCAGAGAGAATGAAGAGTATGCCGAAAAAGATGACGACAGCTCCGACTGCGTTGCGAAAAGGATTATTTGCCATCTACTATTAGGTATCAGATTTTATTTGAAAATTTTTTAAGTTTGGTAATTTTCATACAATCCTCAGAGATTTGCCCAGCAAGATAATGAAAAGATGGGATATTTTTCGATAAATCTTTTCTCAGATTCCAGTCTTTTGGAATTTTTTGCTCCGCCATGAATTGAATAAAAACGTTTTCGAAAAAGTAGCAAGAAAAAGAAAGCAGGTTTGAGTTTCGTCAATTACTTTTAGTTCATTACTTCAGTTGAAAATGATATGCTTTGAGAGAACACTAAATGTTATTTAATTTCTTGTGACTCTCTTTGACTTAGAAGCATAGACTCCTCATCATTTGAGCACTTATTTTGGAGTAGAGCTAAAAGATACAAAGTTTCCTCTTCTCCACAGGCTTTCTGGAAGCAATAATTGAACCTGATGATGTAATTTGCACATAGATTATGAGCTACCATTAAATTTCCACAGTGAATAGACATAACTACCAAAATCTCATCCACAGGATTACTATAAATGAATATCCAACACAAGAAAATTTATAAACTGAATGAATGGATATGAACAGGTTTTCCGATATACTAAATTCAGCTATGTAAGCTTACTTAACAATATCATTTCCTTGGATATTATCAATAGCCATTTTCATCATGTCCACGAAGAGTATTCTGCCCCATCCCTGAGGATTCAGACTCCCTCTTTCTGCCAGATAGCTGGTTGGTCAGCCTTCTTAGATGATCTGCTTTGAAGCTAAAATTCACAGGATCATGTTCAACCACTCCATTATTTTCATGAACCTGCCTACCCGCGCTCTCAGGTTCATGATTTTGCTGAGCAAAGCCAGAAATAGTCGAATAATATCCATGATCATATTCAATAACTTCATCATTATCATTTTCTTTCTCCTTACCACCTGCCATATCTTTACTAGCCCAAACACCAATAACGGGTTCGATTCTCTGATCTTTGCTCTTCAAATGCAAGTCGATTTGCTGATCAGATAGCCTGTCAAGGGCATTAGCTGTATTTGACAGCTCAGTCCCCTCATTTCGATGATGCATAAGAAAATCAACTTTTTCGTTATGACCCGTCGTTATTGGTGTCACACCACCTTCCAGAGCCTGATTAAAGAAAGTTGCTATTTGAGCTCCTTGCCTCGGGTCGCTCTCTCGGCGTAACTCTGCCTGGGTGTCAGTAGGCATCTCAATCGTCGTTGGAGACTGCTGAGTCGTGCGAACAGTATAAAACAACTGCATTCTGCGCGGCTTCCTATTTTTGAAGGTGCATTTCTTGATAAGTTCCTCAACGAACGCTTTCACCTGGGTAAAATACATCATCAGAAGCTTGAACCCCACTTTCAACACAAAAATAAAGTTGACGATCCCTATCATAACCAAGCTGATGTATTTTAACCAGCCTAAATCACTGTTCACAAAATACACTGTGTAAAACATGGTGACGAAATATGCTACAAAAGCCAGTCTTTCGTGATTGAAAAGATCTTCATCGATATATGGATTCCCACTAAAAGTGAGGATAAGCTGATAAGCCACAAAGAGCTGAGCGAGCGTCATCGCCCGGGTCTGAAAATTGACATTAAGGACGGAATTTGCAACGTAAACGAGTAACTTGAGTATCATTATTACCAGACCCCAGTAGTATCGCCTATCAGTGCATTCATTGTATAGCGAGCCAAAGGACAGACGAAGCTCAGTTTTCTTTGAGAGGTCTTTCCTATGTTGATAGAGGATTAAGAAGATTGAGAGAGGAATCACGACTCCCCAGATCAAAAACCCCGGAACGATAAATAGGTATCTGAAGTATTTGTACTGATCGCTATCACATGAGATCGCTTTGTTTCGATAGAGATAATACTGTCCGGACCCTGGGATAAGCTCCTCGCACGTGAAGAACGAAGCAAGGTTTCCAACGATGCTTGGCTGCTCGAGCAGGATGATGACAGAGATCGCCACAGCGATCTTAACACGCGTCTGTACGTCTTGCTTTTTCTTTTTTATTACTGTATAGAGCTTATAAATCCCTAGGCCTATGAGGATAATCAATCCTTTTGCAATAGGACTGAAAAGCGAAATGACAATCTTAATTTTCTCAGCGAGAAACGCCGTGTAGCCAAATTTCAGTAAAGCACAGGATAACGAGAAGAACGACTGTCCGTAAGGGTTTGCTAGGATTTGTCCATAGCCGAGGAACTGGGTAATATCGTCCTGCATTTGACTGATAACAGTGAGGATCTGACTGTAAGAGCTGAGAAGTCTGATGAATGAAGCAGGGCGGATTTTAATCTTTTCTCCTTGAACGACCAGCTTATGAATTTGCATGTTCTCCTTGTAGGAGCTCATGATGATTACGATTTGAATGGCGAAATAAAGCACGTTATATAGGATTGATCCAACGATATCCAAAGCCCCTTCAGGGCAAAAAACGCATTTGCCAGAGTCAGAACTGTACCAGCTGTTCTGGTAATCGCACTGTAGGCAAACAGGTCCGACCAATCCAACTGCGCATTCTGTTCCTGTCGCTCCACCGAGACACCGAATTCCGGTGTCATTACAACTCACGATATTCTCAGAAAACATACTTGGTCGCCAATATCCAGGCGTCAAGTCCATTACAGCTCCTCCCGTGCAGTACGCGCCGATAGGACAAGGTTTGCAGGAACTGTCGGATGGATCAAACGAATAAGTTCCAGCCCCACAGAATGTGCATTGAGTTTGATCAGCATTCGCGATCTCTCCGGGAATACAGCCTCGCATATAAATCTGGAAAGTTTGAGTTTGAAAGAAGTAATCAGAGGAGTAAGTCACGATGACAGAGTATAACGTGCCGGATTTTCCTGGGACATCTACGCCTAAGCCATTAATGGTGCAAACCCCACGATCGCAGTTGGGTGACGAAGCGGATTGGTTGTAACCCGAGAGCATGAAGGTGAATGTGACTAAACTGTTGGCGGAAAGGTCTGGGACTAAAATGTACTCGCTTCCCGTGAAATAAGTCAGTTGGACTGTAAATGACAGGGTTCGGAAAGAATAGGAGGTTATGTTGTCGAGAACGAGCACTGGGCTCTCGCTGAGGATAGAGGCATCTTGGAACAAGAGGTTCAAAGAGTTAGGGTTTCTTGAAAATGTGGAGTACGCTGCAGCACTTGTACCGTCTAGGACCTGCAGAGTGACATCATTATTCACGAGGTAGTTGGTAATATTGAATTCTCCGAGCTCGGTCCATAGCACGTTCCCGTAAACAGTTGCCGTGTTATTGATGAAGGTTGAGCCTGTAATTGAAACTTCTGAGCTCTGACTCCTGACCACTCCTCCGAAAGAACTCGCAGAATTGTTCGCGAACTCACAGCCGGTGATTATTAAAGTCGAACTACCTTTAGCTCCCCAAAGCCCGACGACTGAACCCGAACGTCCTTGAATATTCGTAAAATTGGAGTCGATTAGTGTAATCACAGTTGGAGTGTTAACTCTTGTATGAAAATTCTCAATATTTTGATTGTCAAGAATCAGAGAGCCCTCCCAGTAGACCACAAGGTCTTGAAAATCAGAAGCATTTACCGTGACTGTATGAGGACAGAAGTAAGAAGATGAAGCGACAATATTCAAGAAAATTTTTGATTGTGTTGACGAACTGTCCGAGAAAACTGCACTGCTGATCGAGCTACTCTGAAGCAGGAACGTAGAAGGAGTTCCAGTTGAACAAGTGAGCTGGATAAAGTCTGCGAAGGTCACAAGAGGATTGATTGACTGGAAGGAGCTCAGAGTGACCAAACTTCCGTCGAGTTTTAGCACTGCTGTATTCATTATTGGAGCTAGAGCATGATCATTAAAAGTATTTGGGAGCAAGAGCACCTGATCGATGAGTAGATCTAAGTGTGGCGAAGAGGAAATGATGAAAGCAGTAAATTTCACATGGTCCATCATATCCAATATTGTCTCCGAGATCGTTGGACGAGGCGACGCACTGTCAGCCATTTGACAGTCGCTGATCATTAGGAAATCCACTAAATTTGAGCTGTTGGGAGCCCCAGTAACAACAGTGTTGTTATGTAGACGGAAACTGGTAAACACGGTCGATTCAAAATTCATGACGCTTGTGCCAACAACTTGGTTTTGAATGAACCTACAGCCTGTCACATTAAGAGACAGTTTTATCAGCCGAGAGTCTAAAACTGCACCTCGATAAGCCGATATTTCTCGAAACGTTGAGTTTATCAACTCGACCACAAGTTCCGGATGGGTAGAATCCTGCTGGAGATTAAACAGCCCTCCTTCTTCAACCAACGAGCCTTGCAAAGCGCTCCAAATACATCTCCAAACCGCGAGTTTATTGAGGTTCAGGAATGTAAAACCGAAGTTGGACGAAGAATTCGCTCCGATTATCTGAGAGTCGACAATATCTAGCTCTGCCGCTGAAATCACAAAGAGATTCCCAGTTTGTAAATCAATATTCGTGATTATAGATTGCGTGATAGAGACTGTATAATTTGAAACCGATACGACAAAGATCGCCTTCGGCAGGAAATTAATGAAAATGTCTGGACTAATAGCCACAGCGACGCTATCAATGGTATGGTTCGCAAAAACCAAGCTGCTTGTGGCTGCGGAATCGCTTATTGTTCTCATGAAATAGATCGCGACTGGCGTAGTTGAGCTTTTTAGTGGAGTCAGAGTGATAGATTGCATGGTCTCATTAATAAAATTCGCGCTTTGCTCTACAGTGAAAGTGAAAGCGATGACCGCTTGCTGTATCGTGAGGTCGGTGTAGTTATTTAATTGGAAATTCACCGAGGAAAACTGAGATTGCGTGCATTCCATCACAATGGGTAAACGGGAGCGAGCCATCACATTAAATGCAACCGTGAGGTTTTGATCGCCTTTGAAATTTGCAAGCGTCACTAGCGGTGTATTCGACTTTACCAGTAAGAAATCGTTTCCCCAATGAATGTAGGAATTCAGTGAATCGAATATAAATAGCGACTGGTCTGAATTGTCCTGTAAATTCACGTTTTTTACATCACTTGCAGCCAACAGCACTTGCGAATTCGTGAGAGAGTATTTAATCACTCGCACAAGAGTCGCTTCTTGATCTGATTCGACACCATCGAATGTATTTTCAACGATCAAAATCTCGAAAAGAGCCATGCTCGACCGAGCGAACACAAAAGATGGCGGTCTGTTGAACAAAGCCAAGACATCTGGCTCATTCGAGAAGAGAAGGGTTTCCTCAGCCGTGTCGCGTTGTGAATACGGAAAATTAGGTGGTTGGTGAATGTTGCCTAGGCTTATTAGGCGCGAATAGGTGATAAATATGGTGTTGATGAACTCTAAATTGATGAGATAGATCTGTGGACTTGAAGCGTCAATGAGATCAGAGCTATATAGATAATTCGTGTCGAACACACTGTTTAATAGATAAAGCACTTTTAGAAGCCTTGAGGTTGAGGGAACAGCAGGTAATTGAAGGTATGCGTTTTGAGACATGTTCACCGAGATGAAGTTTGCTTCGTAGAATAAGTTATTCTCGACTGTAGCGGTCCTCATGATGATATTCTCGGCGTAGTTTGGTGAATAGATCGCGGATGTGCCTGTGAAAAATTCATTGTTTTTCACAGTGATATTCCCAAGACTCGTAAAAATCGAATTCAGAGTGATTGCTCCAAAGTAAGAGTCGGTCTGGGCTGTCAGGACGTTGTCACTCATGCCGAAATTTTGTATGTAGAGCCGGGCTCGAAGCTGCTCCCATCCAGTCAGAGAAGGAAAATTCGAAAAAAAGAGAGAACTGGAGGCGATGCTAGAGTCGCTGACGTCCCAGTTGACCAGCGTTAGAATATTATAATTGGTTACTTGAGTTGATGTGACAGTTTGTGCGAATAAAATCAGCTTGGAAGTTCCCAGAGTGGTATTACTGATAGTAACAGCTGAGGCTTGGAAGGTAAGACCTTGAGCTATGCGATTAATATTGATTACAGTGGAAAAATTGACCCAGACGTTTGTCAGCGTAAAATTATCCAGGGTAATGGATACTGTATTCGAGGAGTTAAGATTGAGCAGAGTTGCATTTACCAGCCTTGAGTTGATAATGTAAGTGCCCTTAATCTCTGTGTTCGAGTTAGCTTGGCTTGGGAGATAGAACACCGTAGCGAAGGTCCCAGCAGCGCCGTAAATCATAGAATTATTGATAGTAAGACCAGAAACAGTCACGATAGGAGACGTAAGAATGCTAAATAATCCTTTTAACGACGTATCAATAGAAGGTTGCAGTTGGGAATCAATAATAGTTATTTGCTCGAGGGTTGTCGAGGATGATTGCTCAATATAGATAAGTTCTCCAGGAAGTAACGGCGTATCTACAGGATTCGTTGTTATTGTCAGATTTTTGAATGCAATATCGCACGGGCTGTATGCGTAAAGGTTGAGATACAGGTATCTGTCCCCTGAAAATCGCCCGCTCTCAGGGTTGACAACAATAGTGATATTTTCAAAAGTTTGCATGAGAGCGTTAAATTTAAACCCTTGCGCAGTTACTCGGTTAAATATCGTGTTTTCGACTTCCAACCTGCCGACGGAATCGAAAAACACCACGTAATAATTCGACACGAACCCGCTCTCAGTAATACAAGTATTATTTATGCGAAGATCTTCTACAACGTCGAACCACAGCAAAAACATGCCTAAAAACAAGCCAAACTGATCAGGTAAAGTCTCCGCAATGATGTTGAAATGCAGCACGACACCCTGAACGGTAATATTCGTAAGCCCTGTGAAAAGAAAACTCGTTGAGTAATTAAATTCTAGAATCGGAAAACTCGTGTTGCAAGAACTGAGACCCGAAGCTGTTGCTTGATCATCTTCATATTTTATTGTAAGAGTTGCATCTGCAGTGAGTGAGAAGAAAACACCCGCAACGCCACCCAATGAATAAACGGCAATGGCATCTTTTTTGATGATAACTTCTGAGATCAGATTATTGAACTTGTATGAACCATCTAATTGATCCGTTGATAGAGCGAAGAGCGCGTCTTGGACTGTGGTGTAAGGATTATCGATTGAATCAAGTTGAGGAGTTCCGCTGTAAGAGTAATCAACGTATGCGATGGTGGCTGAAGCAAAAATTGGAGAAAAGGGAGTTATCAAAGCAATTAAAGCTGCGGTTAGCAGAGTGGTAATCGAGGCGGCCAGGCGTTGCATTAAGGTTCTCAATACAATGTTGGACAGTTTAAATTAATTGAATTGATAGAGAGAAATAAAAGTTGAAAGACGATTAATTAAATATAGAAGAAACAGTCTCTTGATAACACTCCAAAGGGGTATTCGATAGCTCTAGCTATCAGATTTGGAAGGAGAATTGAGTGTGAAGAAGAGGTAAATATTCAAAATAATGGAGGCAATGAGGTTGCGATTTTTATGAGACATGGAATAAAAAGCGGGAGTCAAACTTTAGAAGGAGTTGTATGGCTGCTTGCGGACGATTGAAGAGCTGATATGAGCATTGTTGATCAGGCAGTAGGGCTCGATTATTTTTTTCAAAAAAAAATAACGTTGTCCAGTGTATCATTAATCGCTGTTTTAAGAGATTTAAAATAAGTTTTAATAGAGGATTTGCAAAAGCTTTTCTGAAATTTACTTAATTAAACTTTAATATGCACGACTTTACTCAATCATGATAACTAGAGGTTAAGATGCCTGAGCAGGAGAACTTATTAGCGAACATTGAAGGCCTTCATGATCTTTTTATTGCAATCGGGGTCATCATTATATATCGTAATTATAAAATGTATTTGAATTTGCAATAGAATCCACTTATTTGCGAGATGCAAGTCTATTTCTTTTGATATCTTCTGAAGGGATGGTCAATATAAGCGATCAAAACCCAAGATAATTCTATGTTTTACTCCAAAATTATTTTGCAATTCCGAACATATGGATCAATTATACCAGATCAATGTTGAAACAAGGCATCCCGTAAGAAGTTAGTCAGAAAGCAATTCAATATGTCACTCAGCGCGAATTTATCGCTTCCATATTCTTTCGCCTGCGAGTATCTTATCTATTATGGGAACTTTTACTGTTGATTGAACCAATCCAGAATACAAAATTTCACACACGTGCTCAGATAGATAGTTAACTTAAAGCTGTTGTTCAACAAAGGAATTGGTACTTTCTCACAAAAATTATATGAACAAACATTAATCAGATCTGAATTAACTTGAGGGTGAATCCGCATATAAGTCTATCTTCCTCCCGCTGTCAGCTATCTGCTGGCTGCTATGATTGCTAGGATACCATTTTCCTGGAATCGGATAGACTTTTCTCACTGTTTCAGTATTTACAACTCTCTCTGGGGTCGTCGTCGTCTCTGGCACAATCCGTCTCGCCTTTCGTTTCTTACAAAATTTCTTTATCGTTTGCGAAATGCGTGTAAGAATCAGTTTGCCACTCTCAAAAAACTGGAAAACAATGAATAGAGCGCTCCCTAAAGTCGTACTAGCAATAATAGCCCAACCCATTGGTCTGTACGTAAAACTGAGGGACTCCGAGTAAAGATCTTGAATCATGAGCATGAGGTGTTCAGCATGTACTATCAGCATAAGCAGCTCAAACACATTGTTTAGCCTGGACATAAATTTGCTTTTAAAAATTTGAGCCTGAAGCACCGACGCGAAGTACAGTCCATCTATAGCCATACAAGTCGAAACCTGTGCCCAAGGATGGCCGGCTAATTGAATCGTAGTAAAGACAATGATGCTTGCTCGGGAAATAATCAACACTGGGATCCATTCTCCCAGCTTTGAACTATTGAAGCAGTTAAACGTGCCGCCCCATTTTTCAGAAAAGGGGACAACCTTGGACGTTTGCCCGGTCATAGGATTTATAAATAGATTGCTCACAGCTAAAAATATCCCGATCGCAAACAGGTTCGAGGCGACTAAACCAGCGATTTCGTAAGAATGCTCTGCACTGGGATTTCTTAGCTGAAGAATCACCGCCTTGAGCAATTCAACGAAAAAGCAAACGAGAACGTTCAACAGCAGACCCCGTGCACGCTCGGTTTCGTGGTTTTGTTGCTCAGGCGAAAGCTCTACGACATTTTGACTGATATTTCTCCTGCTAAACGCTGAGGGTCCGATCAATGAGTCCCCCAGCCGAACCAAAGCAATCAATGCCATTACCATAAGAAGAACCGTGAAGCTTCCACCAAAGTTTTCGAAGAAAAGTGAGGATATTTCTAGTTGATCCCATGAATTGCTATAGATATTATGCCTAGCAAGCACCTCCTGCGGAGGCTTCCCCAAAATTCTGGGTAAATTGAAAACTTGGTTCTTCTGTCCTTCGAATACTGAGTAAAACAGCACCAGGTTATCCGGTAGGCTAATGTTAAAAAACTTTGGGAAAAACAACAGCGAAATTGAGATTCCAAATTGGAAAAAGTGAAGTGCATCACCATTCGAGACCAGAAAAGCAATCAACGAGATGGCAATGGTTCCGTAGTAAGCAATGCACAAGTATTTAGCCATGTACGAAATGGCATTCACCTCTGCCTGAGAAAGATCAGGAATACGTTTACAAGTTTTGGGTTCTTCCTCTGCGGTCGTATTAGCAGGGCAAACGGTAAGACAGGCTGAGTTAAAGAGATAATAATTCGAGTCGCAAAGCAAGCATCTTCCTTCATCATTGCAATAGATACAGTGCTGTATTCCGCATTCAATTTCTGGTTTCGTGTTGTTTGTAGTTGTATTCGTCGGAACGCTGTCATTAGTGGTATTTGTAGGAACACTGTCATTAGTAGTATTTGTAGGAACGCTATCATTAGTGGTGTTCGTGGTGTTTGTAGAATTTGTTGGTATGCTATCGTTGGTCGTGTTTGTTGTGTTGGTTGTATTTGTTTGGTTCGACGTATTGGTCTGCGGAGGTGTCGTAGCTGTAAGGCAGCTGCCGTTATTTTGGTACAAGACATAAGGGCTCGCACATTGCGTGCAGGCGAAGTTCTGTCCTTTGGAATTAGCACAAGCAGAACAGTGAGGATCGCAGTTTGTGCAAGTGTTTGTAAAGGAGTCCTTGTAAGTCCCTTTGGGACAAGTGAACGTGCTGTAGTTACTGGGATTGATTTGATAGCACCCAGATGTCAGGGAGTAAAGGCAGTCGTCCATAATGCAGCCTTTGAATGGTAATTGGATCAGAAAAGATTGAATGTTTCAATTGTTACCATGGAGATACAACAGCGCGCGAGTATTTGCGACCTGAAAATGCCTGATATCGCCAATAAAACTCGTCGCTGAGCTCCCAAAATAACCGTTTTTGGAGGTGGTATCAGCGAATGTTATGCTAGAAGGATAGACAATCTCTCCATCAAGCGTGTCGTTCACCCAGCTGAAGCAATAGATAGTTGGACGGTACTTGTTGCTGCAGTAAATGAGCACAGAATTCCAGTTATTTACTAGCAATTCCAATGAGCCCAATGAAAAATGAATAAGATTATTGTACCTTTGAGAACAGTGTTGAAACTTAGGACATAATTCGACAATGAGAGGTTCAGCTTATTGCCAGGAGCGAGAGAAATTCTTAAAGGACCTTTGTGGAAAATCGTTCCACCTACTGTCGAGGCTGGCCTTATGTAAAATTTGAATGAGGGAGTGAAATAGTTCTCGCTGTCCTGAAGCGTGAGACCCGAGAGCGGTCCTGCAAGACTTTTCGCGCTACTGAATTTAATTCCGTTTTGGTTTGACTAAGCGCATTTGCAAATTAATTTATTAACTAAACAGCCGAATTTACCGTGTACCAGATAGGATCATTCTGATCGGCTCCGGTCGTCATTCCCAGCATGAGATTTCTGCTATTCACTGAATCAGCCACTGTCTGACCACTGTTCTCGCTGAATTGCCATATGCCGAGGTATTGAGCTAAATGGGAAGGAGAATGTTATTAGAATTTTTCAATGATTTATTTACGAAGAAGCCCGTGTCGCAGGTAAAATCTGGAGGAAGGGCTGCTGAAATACCCAGCGGTGAAAATAAACTCTTTGATGTTTCCGCAAGCGCTGCGATAGTATCCATCGTAGCCAATCTGAAGAACATCATTAGCGATTGCAGGCTCTGATGATGCTCCGCTAATAGTGATTGATTGGTCGATAATTTCTGGTTGAGACAGGCTTGTTGTGGTCGCAGCGGAGGGGTCATGAAAATTAAAGAGGACAGTTGAGGCCTGGTTCCTGATTGCTGCTCCAAAGTAATACCATTGACTTGGATTCAAGTTATACTAAATAATGTTAAATTAGTTTGAGATTTCAAGAGAGTATTACTGTAATCGGGATTGACTTGAAGTAATTCTTCATCCAATAAACCATAACGATTGAAGGAATCCCATTCGGCACGTAGTACAATCCCAATCTCTGCATCGTGGAATTGCTTAATGAAAAAATTGCTATCACTTCAACCAGAAAAGAGCAGAATTACCTCACATCCGGCGTTGTACGAAAGAGTCGGTAGTAAGTATTGTTTACTGGGAAATTGCCTGGTTTATACCAAAACCCTAAGGAATACTGTGTGATTTTTGCTATCAGAATTAGCTCATCGTGCATTTTCGTAGAGAGATTTACAGGAAAGATCAAGCTCAGCAGGCGAGTATTCTGTTACAGCGGGTGCTGCTAACGTGCAACTGAAGCTTGTTGACGTGGGATGGTAAACTCTGACACCACAAGGCGAAACCTGTTACATTTAGTGAGTAGACTGAAAAAGATTTTACCGATATAGTTAGTAGAACGAGTATTAGAAAGCTGAAGAGCGAAAGTCGTCTTAGCATTTTGAATTCTAAGTTGTATTACGTGGAATTAGAAAGTGATTTCTTTATTGTGAGAAGAAAATATGTATTAACCTATTTGTGAATGCCGTTATCAGATTTTCTCGAGAAAAAAGATTTTCTTTCGAATAGTGTCCGTTTAATCGAGATTATATTCTCAATAAATTTTATATGGTTACTTCAGAACGAAAGGTTTGGAAATAGCTGTCAACAGTGGTTCCTGCTTCTGTGAGTGCAGCGTTTCCTCCGATATGGTTGGTGAAGTCTAGTAATGAATTTACAGCCTAATGATTCCTCTTTTCCATGAGAATATTTCAATCAAATTTTGGGCTTAATTTCAATCAAAGAGTTGTTAGAACACTTAAATTTAATGGCATCATGGAAAAACGAAAATGGATCTCGCGAAATTGCCACTGGGATTCTATAATCGAATGATTGCAGCTGAGCTTAGATGACTTTCACGTTAGAAGGTGAATGGAATTTGATTTCTTAGCTTTAAATTGTCTTGGAATAAAGCAGCGTAAAGTCGTCAGAAAACGGTTGCTGTAGGTGATGTAACAACTGATAGCCGTCTGCTTATACGGAAATGATTTCATCGCGACAGTAATCTAAAGTAACCGAAATTCGTACTAAAAGAAATTTTTTCCATAAATATGAAATTGCAACTATTTCGTAACTCGACTTTCTTTTCTTTTCTCTTTCGGATACTTAAGATGTAAGCAGCAATCACTGCAGAGGGGGGGAAAAAAGTTTTTGTGTAGATTAACATACCTATTTTTGAAAATTATCATCTGAGCAATGCAGATTTTTCATATCCAACTCGAATTTTTCATGATTCCTATGAAGGAGCTTGCCAAGCCGCCAGAAGTTCATTTTTTTTTTTGGTTAGATTCAGGGCTTGAATATATTTATTTTCGCATACATGATTATTTTCCGCGAAATTGTTTTCCGAATTAGATGCTTTTATGTATTTGCTGGGATAGCTGAGTCTTTCGACACTGTTACGGAAAAATCACTAACAGACCCCCTTTGTAATGTAAGCCTAGGCTGTTGGTTTGATGTAATGCAATGCAAAAACTAAGACGACGGAAAACTAACAACTATCAAAGTTAGTAAAGGACTCAAATAATTTTTCAAATGGCTATGCACAAATAAAAGTATGAATATTTTCTATATAACTGTGAGAATGAACCTATCCTCTATAGTTTTGTCATTGTTTATATCGATAACTCATCGCTGTAAATTTTATTAAACCACTCATATATATTCTTGTTCATATACTTTGAATTCAGGCAATCATCTTTCAACCTTTCCGCCAGAGAGGCCAGCCTCCATTTTCTTTCAATTCCTCCCTCTAAACTCCAGAGACTCTGATTAAACGAGACCACTTTCTCTAAGCTGCTCAAGTTTTGGGTGACACACTGGATTTCTCCAGTCTCGTTATCTACTAAGCATGCTATCGTTTTACCAAGAGTTCCCAGCTGCAACATACTCATGGAGCCATCGAAGCTAACAGATTTAATAATTTCTAAAGTCTGTTCACCATTCGCTGGTTGAAAAGTGAGGTCCAATCCTTCTAACGTCCATTTCCGCAGATCATATGTTATCCTTTCCTTTTGGTCCTTGAACTCATGAATCAAGAACGTGCCACTGTTCCTTTGGAAGATGATGCTATCGCAAAACTGCGAGATGTCGTATTTTTTAAGGACTTCCAATGTGTTAGAGTCCAGGAGCAGAATATGTTCAATAGCCAGGATCTGTCTCACCTTCTTTTTGATATTGACAATCAATATGGATGAGCTCGAACCCGGCTTCGCTGATGCAAGTTTGCATTCAACGTGATCGTATGAGTAGCTTAGCATTTTCGGCCTCGGAACGAACGAACTTTTGTGCTTTACTTGGTAAAGCATTATCTTGTATTGAGGCGTAGAACTGTAAAATAGAAAAGCAGGCTCCGAAGGACTGCTAAGACAGCAGTTAGGGCTTGAAGCTCTTCTATCAACAGCGAATGAGAGCATAGAATGCTTGTAGGCTGAGCGGTAATCAATGAAAAATGCATAGCCGCCGCCAGTGAGGGCGAGGTACTCTGTTGTAGGGCAAAGAGTGAAGGAATTCAGGTCTATTACCTCGGTTCTCAAAGAAACTTTCCGGAGTAGTTTCTG
>ENA-UOTZ01001406-UOTZ01001406.1-compost-metagenome-genome-assembly--contig:-NODE-1406-length-16464-cov-7.482517_pt1 | contig 16464 bp, 5 predicted proteins | sample MGYA00238144_ERZ746983 | MGnify/ENA primary metagenome ERZ746983 (study PRJEB28759, sample SAMN06268863) | compost metagenome | isolation source: single cell | place: USA: California, Emeryville, Joint...
TCAGTGAACTTCACAGCGTTCGAAGTCAAGTTCAATATAATTTGAATCATTCTCTGTTCATCAAGTTTCAAAAACCTTGGCACATTCTTCGCTATTTCTAAGCAACCCTGCAATCTCTTGTTTTGAATGATTCTTCCACAAATAGCCCATACATTCTGCATGAAACTCATCACATCCTTCCTCTCAGAGGAGACTTCTAAATTGCCATTCTCGAGTTTCCCCGAGTCAAGAATATTGTGAATAAAATTCTTGAGAACCTCACCACAGACTTTCGCTGAAGATAGAAATTGTAATACTTGAGGGTCTTTCGCCGTGTCGACAGCCAGGTAGAGATTACCCAGCAAACCGTTGAGAGCATTTTTGAGTTCATGTGAAAACGTGTAAATAAAGACATCTTTCATTTCGAGATTATTTTGAAGCTTGAGATTCTGCTCATTGAGCCGATTGTTCACTTTTGCAAGGTCATCTTTGAGAGTGTTGATTTTTCTCAAAAGACTCGAAAATTGCGAACCGTAGATCTTCAAGCAAAGCAGATTGACCAAACCGCATAGGAAGGTGCAGATAATTGCGTTTTTTGCACATTCAACAAGCTCTTCAGAGCTCAGCCCCTTGATGGTTGCAATCATTTTGTCTATCCCGTAAAAATAAAACCAAAATCCCTGAAAGCTTAAGTGAGCCATCGTTAAGTTAACTGACTGGCTATGGATAAGCATTTGAAGATTGATAAACAAGATCACAGCCGGAGTCAGCAATACAAGTGAAGGGACATCTGGGTATCGACATGGCACCCAGGACATTGCAATGAAGAGGAAAACATACAAGCTCCTGTAAGCTTTAGTTCTGAACGTAACCAAGAATAGCAAAGGTACTATAAATGCAAATACCAGAGCAAATCCGTATTTGATTAGCACAAAAAGAAAAAGAAGTGACATGAAAGCTGAATAAGCCATCATTGTTCTGAATTGGTGTTTAAGCTTGATATAATCTATCATATCTTCGGCTTTGTCAGCTTTGAAAAAGTATTTCTCAAAGGTCTTGTATTTGATAAACAGTTTCTGGAGCATCACTTTGAGGGAGTTTGAGAGCGAAGATATAACTATTAAAATGATTGTTTTTTATTTAGCAATTAAATATCAGAGCTGACAACAAAGCACATAACTATTTCAATTGGTCTGGAAAATTGTGCAAATTTGGATTCCCTCTTAACTTAATTTTTCAATAAAATATAGAAGCCTTGAGATTAAAGGAAATTACCCTTATACATTTGAAACAGAAAACATGATTTTCCAGATATAGGAACATATAGAACCTCTCGGATGACGCAAAATGCTGGAAACAAAAAAATAAGGTTTCCTAGAAAGAATAAAGGTCCTCTCATCAAAATTACAGATCACATGGTATATTTAATTTGCAAATACTCTTCAAATATGGAATAATGGAAAAAATAGTTCAGCTGTATCTCTTAATGTCTGAGAAAAAATAATGAAAAATCATAGGATTATTATGTTTTTACAGAGCAGCCAACATTATCAGAGGAAAGGCAAAGAAAAAATACCAATAATTCCAGAAAGATTTGAAACTTTAGGGACTTGTTCTTCAGACAATGATTTGTGCGAAGAGTCTTTTAGGAAATACTGCAGATGGTACTTATTCTTAATCAAGCTGAGGAGAAGCTCTTACATATTTGGTTTCATTAAAAAAAAAACTCATCTCCTCTGAACGTCGCCTGTAGAATTTCCTCTGCTGTGAGTTTCGTTTGGACGAACTGATGCTTTCTTTTGCAAGACAAATCTAACCAGCTGCAACTCTTAGCAGACCGGTCGGTCTACTCTTTTATAGTGAGAAAATCCAATCGATTGGATTTTCTTTTTGTCATTGATTGATAGCGCAGCTCTTTTTTTTTGCGCATGGATATTAATTCTATAGGTGGGATTAGTACAGGAATTTCGTAAAATGATTTCAGATAAGCGACGTTGAATCAAATGTATTCGTATTTCTTTTTCTGCTGCTACAAAAATCGTTGTTTCAAATAGATTTCTCATTCCCCTCAGCTACTGTCCTTCATGTGCAGAAAAATGTTTGTCTAAAGGAGGCAAAGCCATATCAGCCATATTAGCAATATTTCGCACTATATACATTCTTCCGAAATTTATATCACTAGCCCTTAATTGAGAAATCTGAATTAAGATTTCAAATTAGTTATATGGAGAAAAAAGTTCTAATTCAAAATTTTGTGCTTAATTGTGAAACATTCAAACAACAGAAAATGATAAATTATTTTGATAATAAAAAAGTACAGAACCTTGGACTTATTTCTCTCCAGCATCAGTTCATTGTGTGAGTTGTGGATAAACCATCATTAGTTCTTCTTTCAGTCGATCAAAATTTATCGGCTTCTGAATCACACATGTTATGCCTCTCTCACCCACAGATATTTTCGAATCTCCAGATATGCACAGAATAGGAATTTTTGAGAGTTTTTTCTCTTCTAAAAATTCTGCGATGTCCAGAGCTGCTTCCGTCCCTGTCTTCTTAGGCATGAAGTTATCAGTAATAACAAAGCAGATTTCCTTATGATGCTTCTTGAAGAGCGAAACAGTTTCTTCACCATCGTGAGCACATAGATAGTTGATACCGAATTTGTTGAGGTAGTTTTTCATGAGTTCAATATTAAAACTATCATCATCAGCGATCAAAACCTTCATCATATTCGGTCCTCTTTGATCTGGCAGCAAGGGCGATTCACATTGACTGGCGCGTGTAGGTGACAGACGGCGTCTGCGAGGTTTTTTTGGAGTATTCGGCACTCTTGTTTGAATCGCGACTTCAAATACCGACCCGACCCCCACGGTTGAGCGTGTTATTATCTCACCTCCAAGTCGAGTAACAAGTTCTTTACAGATCCAAAGTCCGAGTCCTGTTCCCATCTTCCTCTGTCCTTGAACTGAACTCATTTGAGAGAATTTCTGGAACAATTTGGACTGCTCTTCTGTGGTTATACCACAACCAGAGTCCAGAACTTGAATTTTCAGAATGCCTTTAGAGCCTTCAGGTAGAAGAGATCGTAAATTTTCATCAGGATCCCAGCGAGATTTCGTGAGGTTCAATTGATAGCACTTGTTATCAATGAATTTTTTTTGATATTCAGTTATGAGATGATGGTTCCCACCATTCGATGGGCCCCCTGAGGCGTTTGAGAATTCTTGCATATCTCCAAAGATAGCAGTCTCTTCTTCTAGCCCTCTATTCTCATCCATCGAATTCTGAATATTATTCAAAACTTGGTTCATGCCATGAGTCAGACTCTCAGTGTGAGTATGAGAAGTAGTCGAGATCGTCTGCCAACTTACATGAATGCGAACCTGCCCTTTCTCAGTGAACTTCACAGCGTTCGAAGTCAAGTTCAATATAATTTGAATCATTCTCTGTTCATCAAGTTTCAAAAACCTTGGCACATTCTTCGCTATTTCTAAGCAACCCTGCAATCTCTTGTTTTGAATGATTCTTCCACAAATAGCCCATACATTCTGCATGAAACTCATCACATCCTTCCTCTCAGAGGAGACTTCTAAATTGCCATTCTCGAGTTTCCCCGAGTCAAGAATATTGTGAATAAAATTCTTGAGAACCTCACCACAGACTTTCGCTGAAGATAGAAATTGTAATACTTGAGGATCTTTTGCAGTGTCGACAGCCAGGTAGAGATTACCCAGCAGACCGTTCAGTGAGTTTTTGAGTTCATGAGAGAACGTGTAGATAAAAACATCTTTCATTTCGAGATTATTTTGTAGTTTATGATTTTGATCGTTGAGTTGATTGTTCGCTTTTGCGAGGTCATCTTTGAGAGTGTTGACTTTTCTCAAAAGACTCGAAAATTGCGAATAAAATATCTTCATGCAAAACAAATTTATAAAGCCACCTAAAAAAGTGACCATAATTGCATTTCTGGAGCTTGTAACCAGTTCTTCAGTACTCATTCCTCTGATAGTCGCAACCATGCAGTCCATGCTATAAAAATAAAACCCAATGGCCTGAAGGCTTAAATGAATTGCCATGAGAGCAACGGACTGTGTGTGCATAAGAAGAGAAAGATTGGTAAACAATATGGCTGCAGGAGTTAATAATATCAAGGATGTATGAGGATATCGAGGTGGAATTGAGGACATTGCGAGGAAGAGGAAAATGGATAACGTCTTGTAAGCTTGTGTTCTGAAAGCAACCAAGAACAGTAGAGGCACGATAATTGAATTAATAAGGACAAATCCATATGCAAATAGCATGAATAAAAAGAGCATAAGCACAAAAGCTGAAAAGACCATCATTGTTCTGAATTGGTGTTTAAGCTTGATATAAGTTATCATATCTTCAGCTTTGTCAGCCTTGAAAAAGTATTTCTCAAATCCCTTATATTGGCCAAACAGTTTCTTGAGCATCTCTTTGATGAAACTTAAGAGCGAACTATTAAAATGATTGTTTTTTATTTCACAATTAAATATCAGAGCTGACACCAAAGCAAATAGAAAGGTTCTTTCAATCTGGAATGATTTGAGACTTTCTTAATAAATTTTTCAAGGAAAATTGATTAAATAAATCAGATGAAAATGTAATCATCCTGTCATAACTTTACAATGATTAACTTAGAGTCAGAACATGAAGCATCCGCTATCACTTTCGGTTCGACGGCTCTCGATTTAACTGCACAGCACAATTTCGTCCGAAAATTTCGAATGAACACTTTTTCCATCTGAAATTGTTTCATTCTCCTAAGTTTAGAAAAACCTTAGAAAAAAAAAAATTGATAAATTTATGAATGTTGATGAAGCTCTCATATAGAAGTTCTCTCTAATCGCAATTCATAAACTGTATGATTGATTCTCTCTAACAAAGTTTTCAAGATATGCTTTGATCGGTTAATGGTCTTTCAAGAGCTATGTTGAAATTACCATAGTTGGCATTAATGAAATTTATCAGTAAAACGAGAACTAAAAAATGACTAAATCAAGAGCTTTTTGAAAAAACTCTGGTTTAACGAGACCAGGTAAACATGAAGAGAGAGAGAAAAAAACACAAATTTACTATAGAAGTTACTCCTATATGTTCATCTCATCAGCTATTTGTGGGTAAATAACCAATAGTTCTTCTTTAAGCCGATCAAAATTTATCGGCTTTTGAATGACGCTGGTGATACCTTTTGTCTCAACATGTACCTTGACATCCCCAGAGATACACAAAATGGGAATTTTGGGTCGTCTCTTCTCCTCTAAAAAGTTTGCTATTTCCATTGCTGCTTCCACTCCCGTTTTCCTTGGCATGAAATTATCCGTGATAACAAAACATATCTCACGATGGTAGGTTTTGAAGAGAGAGACCGCTTCTTTTCCATCGTAAGCACATATATAGCTAATCCCGAACTTGTTGAGATAGTTTTTCATGAGTTCGATATTAAAGCTATCATCATCAACAATCAATGTTTTCATTGTATTTGGTGCTCTTTGTCCTAGAGAAACTTTCCTTTGAAGACAATTTCTTGCTACTTGGTCTCTGGGACGCTGATACGTGCGAGAATTTTCAGGGATACTAGACACTTTGGTACGAATGGCAAACTCAAACACTGAGCCTACTCCTACTGACGAACGTGTTTTGATGTCTCCATAAAGTCGAGTAGCTAACTCTTTGCAGATCCAGAGTCCAAGGCCTACTCCTATTTTTCGCTGGCCTTGAGCCGGACTTACTTGAGAGAACTTCTGAAATAGCATGGTTTGGTCTTCTGAAGTCATTCCACAGCCTGTATCAAGAACCTGTATTCTGAGAATTCCTTGTGATCCTTTTGATAGGTTTGAGGATAGACTTTCCTCCTGAGTCCATGACCATTTGGCCAAATTCAGTTGATAAAATTGTGGAACTGTCAGGAATTTTTTGAGATGCTCAGTCGCGAGATGACAGTTTTCTTTGTTAGAAGGGCAATCTTCAAGAGTGTCAGAGAATTCTTCTGTAAAATTAAAAAGAGCAGCTTCATCTTCTTCTTCTGGAACAGCAGAGTTTTCTTGACTCTGGTTATTAGCTTTATTCTCAGATGAATCAAGCTGTGCGCCAGATGTGGAAATTGTTTGCCAACGAACACGGATGCGCACATGCCCTTTTTCTGTAAACTTCACGGCATTAGAGACCATATTTAGAATGATTTGGATAACCCTTTGCTCATCTAATTCCAAATATTTCGGTACATTCTTCTCTATTTCTAGGTACCCTTGTAGTCTCTTGTTTTGAATAATTCTGCCACAAATTGCCCATACGTTTTGCAAGAAATTCATCACATCTTTTCTCTCTGGAGCCACTTCCAGATTCCCATTTTCAAGTTTTCCAGAATCGAGAATATTATTAATAAAATTCTTGAGAACTTCACCGCAGACCTGAGCTGATGAGAGAAACTCAGCAGCTCGGGGATCTTTGACCGAATCAAAAGCTAGACCGAGGTTACCCAAAAGTCCATTGAGAGCATTTTTGAGCTCATGTGAAAAAGTATAAATAAATACATCCTTCATCTCAAGGTTATTTTGCAGTTTAAGATTTTGATTATTGAGCTGGCTGTTCGCCTTCGAAAGACTCTCCGTCAGAGTACTAACCTTGTTCAAGAGACTTGCAAATTGGGCGTAAAATAGTCTCATGCATACTAGGTTGAGGAAACCTCCAAAGAAAGTATAGGCAATCACAGCTCTGATATTGCCAGCAAGCTCTTCAGGACTCATTCTTTTAATTGTTGCTTCCATACGATCTAATCCGTAAAAATAAAATCCAATGAACTGAAGGGCGAAGTTAATCATCGTTAAAGAATCGGATTGACTGTGAATAAGGATCTGAACAGTGCTAAAAAGAACGGCTGCTGGAGTTGCTAGTACAAATGAAGTAGATGCATATTTGGTTGGTAACGTCATTGTGCCCAAGAAGAATAGAATTTGCATGGCTCTGTAAGCGTTGGCTCTGAACCCAAGCAAAGTCACTAGAGCCAGCAGAAAAGTCATTGGGAGAAAATGTTGGTGCACAATTTGCATGTAAATACCAGCGACAAGAGCTAAAACAGCAAAAGTAACCATTGTTCGAAATTGGTGCTTCAGCTTGATGTAAGCTATCTTATCCAGACTTTTATCGGCTCTGAAAAAGCACTTCTCGAAGCGCTTGTATTGAGAAAACAACTTCCCAAAAATTTCTCCATTGTTCATTGGAAGGGTATTACTTTATTTATTTGTGTTTATTTGCCCAATAACTCAGACGCTTTTCAATAGATTTGATATGCTTATTAGGACTTCTAATCGAGGTAAATTCGGTTGTAATAAACAATTTTATGCCAAACGTCTGACTTTAAAAACCCATGAAAGAAAAAATGATCGCTGAAATGATATTAATCAGAATTAGCCATAAGTCGAAGCAGCAAACCATTTGGATAGAAGGTCTACCACTCTGCGGCTTATAGATAAGTTGTAGGATCTTTTATCGATTTGAAAAATTAAAAAAATAGCTCTAAGCTAATGAACACTCAATTTGAACGATAAAGCGTTTTAGAGTGATTATTCAGATGAGGTCATCTTCTAAGAGGCAGAAATTCACAATTGTGTTATATTTGTTGACCAAATATTTGACAATTAAGAAGGTGGTCATAATTAGATCCACCGTGTAAGGAATTGGTTAGAAGGTAGCTCTAATCGAACAAGGGCAATTTAAACAAATAGTCTCTGCGGATAAAAAAAAAAATACTCATATAGTTATTTCATATCACTATTTATTCATCGAATCGAAAATTTGTGGGTAAATACCCCTCATTACCTCTTTAAGCCGATCAAAATTTATCGGCTTTTGAATGACGTAGTTGATGCCATTCCCTTCACCGTGTACATTCAAATCTCCAGATATACATAAAATTGGGATTTTGGGTCTTTTCTTCTCCTCCAAAAAGCTCACTATTTCCATTGCTGCCTCTACTCCCGTTTTCTTTGGCATGAAGTTATCTGTGATAACAAAACATATCTCGCGGTAGTGGGTTTTGAAAAGCGAGACAGCTTCTTCACCATCGTAAGCGCAGATATAGCTGATCCCGAATTTGGTGAGATAGTTTTTCATGAGTTCTATATTAAAGTTGTCATCATCAACAATCAACGTCTTCAGAGCATTGAGTGATCTGTGCCCAAGAGAAAGTTTTCTTGGAAGATAATTGCTAGTTGATTGTTCTTTGGGATGTAGTAAACTACATGATTTTCCAGGGATTTTCGACACTTTAGCTTGAATGGTAAATTCAAATACTGACCCTACTCCCACCGTCGAACGTGTTTTGATATCTCCATCAAGTCGGTTAGCGAGTTCTTTGCAGATCCAGAGTCCTAAACCTGTTCCTATTTTTCGCTGGCCTTGGGTCAAACCTACCTGCGAGAACTTCTGGAATAACTGACCTTGCTGTTCAGTTGTCATCCCACATCCAGAGTCCATAACCTGGATTTTGAGAATTCCTCTAGAATCTTCAAGCAGTTTAGATGATAAAATTTCTTCATCATCCCAATGCCATTTTCCTGAACTCAATGAATAGAATTGTGAGCCAAGGATAAACTTTTTTTGATACTCGGTCACAGCTAAGTGGTTGTTTTCTTTAATGGCTGGAGAATCCTCTTGAATTTCTGGAAATTCTTGCATGTCACCAGAATGAGCAGCTTCGTCTTCTTCGGAGTAAGTTACTTGACTCCTCCTTCCAAGTTGCTTCTCTTCAATTTCTGGTAGACTTTGGAATGCGTCAGAAGTAGATGTTGACCTCCAGCAAATACGAAGGCGGATATATCCTTTCTCTGTAAATTTCACAGCATTTGATACTAAATTTAGAATAATCTGTATCATTCTTTGTTCATCTAGCTCCAAATATCTTGGTACATTCTTTTCAATCTCCAACAATCCATCAAGTCTTTTGTTCTGAATGATTCTCCCACATATACTCCAAACGTTTTGCAAGAGACTCATCACATCTTTCCTTTCAGGAGATACTTCGAGATTTCCATTTTCAAGCTTGCCAGAGTCCAGAATGTTATGGATAAAATTCTTGAGAACTTCCCCGCAGACTTTCGCTGATGATAAAAATTGAAGCACTCTCTCATCCTTTGCAGTGTCATAAGCTAGGCTAAGATTGCCTAACAGCCCATTGAGTGCGTTTTTGAGCTCATGTGAGAATGTGTAGATGAAGATGTCTTTCATCTCTAGGTTACTTTGAAGTTTGAGGTTCTGACTATTGAGCTGGTTGTTCGCTTTGGAGAGGTCATCTTTGAGTGTGTTGACTTTTCTCAATACGCTCAGAAATTGCGAATGATAAATCCGCATATTCACTAAAGTAACACATCCTGCCACGAATGCATAATTAACGGCTAGCTTGAGACTTTCAGTGATTTCTTCAGCATTCATCCCTTTTATTTTGGTCATCATTGTCTCTGCCCCATAAAAATAAAATAGTATAGACTGCATGCTCAAATGCAGAACCATCAACTTATAGGATTGAGTTTGGACTAATGTCTGAAAATTGCTGAACCCCATTGCAACTGGAGCTGTAAACACTAAAGATGTGGATACATATCGTGGAGGAATCACTAGCATTACTATCATGAAAAAGACTCGCATGATATTGTAAGATTGGGTCCTGTATCCAATCAGCACTGACAAGATTAGCAGAGGAGCCAATACAAGAGAAAATCCATGAAGAAGTCTCATGTAAATTCCATGTATCATCGATACCATTGAAAAGGCGAACATCGCCCTGAATTGATGCTTGAGATTGATATAGGTTACTATATCCTTCGACTTATCAGCCCTGAAAAAGCATTTTTCAAACCGCTTGTATTTCGCAAACAATGCTCTTGAAAGTTCTTCGAGGCCCATATTAAAGAGATTAGTTTATTTATATTATCAGCAATTTCGATTAACGAACTGAAAATTCTCTTTAGATCAACCCACTTCAGTATTTCTTAAAACAAATGTATTAGTACGAATTCTGAGTTTAAAACTTAAACACCCGCTTTGAATTCCAAATAAATTCTGACTAAGGATTAAACTAATGTAAAGTGATTGATATATTTTGCAAGGTAGTCATGATTAAGCTCCCAGTGAAACTCATTCGAGTGGAACGCTCATAAGGGCTTGCAATTATTTCAAAAAAAATCCAGTGATAGGCCTCAATAAAAAGAGCTAATTAATTAATTTTGGTTAAATAAACTTTGCACCCTCACATCAACAATAAAATTTATTAAGTTTTCATTTTGAAACCATTGGCCAGGAGTTCAAAAGCTTTTTTTCCAGTCGTACGTCAACTTTGATTTGGTATGAATTCAAACGTCTGGAACACCGCATGGAAAATTAACAATATTGCAGGAAAAGTGAAATGTTAGGGTCTTTGTTTAGTGAGAGATTATTTAATGGAGCCAGAAATCTAGAGGAGCTGCAACGTCTACAATTTTTATTCAGTGCTAATAATTTGATGCTAATAACGACGCAGGTTGAATCGATCCATTACGACATCCACACTAATTTTGTTGAGTCTGGAGGATATTACCTGGGACCTGTATTTCAAAAGATACCATGCTTGAATCTAATCAGCAGTACAAGCTCTGATGAGTGAGTGATGAAGAATAGGATTTTGAGACTTTGTTTTGAGGTCGAAAACAACCGAATTCTTCTCTTCTAACGATTGGGTAGTATTTTCTGTCACACTTGGTTGTTGCTGAACTGAGATAATTGAGAGAGTTAGTGGGATAAAATGAAATAAGATTTATTTTATTTTCAAGTCCCAATGAAACTCGCAGACAGCTTTCCAATATCTCTCTGCCGATTAACAAAAACTCAAGAAAGCTATTCTTTATATGCGGATTTGAGAACTATTATTTTGAGAGATAACCAATTCTGTTTGGTATACAGCCAAGACCAGTGTAAATCTCATCTACAAATCCATGGTTGGCTCAGGTTTATATAGAAAAGAACTAAAAGATCAGATTTGAAAAATACAAACATAGGCATATCATTTCACTATTTGTTCATCGAATCAGCTATTTGTGGATAAATAGCCTTCATTTCTTCTTTCAGTCGATCAAAATTTATCGGCTTTTGAATGACGCTGGTGATACCCTTTCTATCAACGTGTACTTTAACATCTCCTGATACACATAAAATCGGAATCTTGGGTCGTCTCCTCTCCTCCAAAAAGCTCGCTATTTCCATCGCTGCTTCTACTCCGGTTTTCTTTGGCATGAAGTTATCCGTGATAACAAAACATATCTCGTGGGAGTGGGATTTGAAAAGCGAGACGGCTTCTTCACCATCGTAAGCGCACATATAGCCAATCCCAAATTTGTTGAGATAGTTTTTCATGAGTTCGATATTAAAGTTGTCATCATCAACAATCAAAGTCTTCAGAGTATTGAATGCTCTTTGCCCGAAAGAATGTTTCCTTGGAAGATAACTGCTAGTTGATTGTTCTTTGGGATGCAGTAAACTACCTGATTTTCCAGGGATTTGCGACACTTTAGTTCGAATGGTAACTTCAAATACTGACCCTACTCCTACTGTAGAGCGCGTAGTGATATCTCCATCAAGTTGGTTAGCGAGTTCTTTGCAGATCCAGAGTCCTAAACCTGTTCCTATTTTTCGCTGGCCTTGGGTCAGACCTACCTGAGAGAACTTCTGAAACAACTGGCCTTGCTGTTCTGGTGTCATTCCACATCCAGAGTCTACAACCTGGATTTTAAGAATTCCTCTAGAATCTTTTAGTAGTCTGGATGATAAAATTTCTTCATCATCCCAATGCCATTTTCCTGAACTCAATGAATAGAATTGTGAGTCAAGGAGAAACTTTTTTTGATACTCGGTCACAGCCAAGTGGTTGTTTTCTTTAATAGCTGGAGAATCCTCTTGACATTCTGAAAATTCTCTCATGTCACCAAAAAGAGCTGTTTCATCTTCTTCGAAGAGAGTTGCTTGGCTCTTTCTTCCAATTTGCTTCTCTTCAATCTTTGATAGACTGTGTAGTGTTGGCCTCCAACAAACGCGAAGTCGGACATACCCTTTCTCTGTAAATTTCACAGCATTTGATACTAAATTTAGAATAATCTGTATCATTCTTTGTTCATCTAGCTCCAAATATCTTGGTACATTCTTTTCAATCTCCAAAAAACCATCGAGTCTTTTGTTTTCAATGATTCTCCCACATACACTCCATACATTTCGTAAGAGATTCATCACATCTTTTCTCTCTGGCGACACCTCGAGGTTGCCTTTTTCGAGTTTTCCAGAATCAAGAATATTATGGACAAAATTCTTGAGTACTTCTCCACAAACCTGAGCAGAAGATAGAAACTGAATCACTTGTGAATCTTTCTTTGCAGAGTCATAAGCCAGGTAAAGATTACCTAACAGTCCATTGAGTGCATTTTTCAGCTCGTGTGAGAATGTATAGATGAAAACATCTTTCATCTCGAGGTTATTTTGCAGTTTGAGATTCTGGCCGTTGAGTTGGCTATTTGCTGCTGAAAGATTTTCTTTGAGAGTGTTAACTTTTCTCAATAGACTCATAAATTGCGACTGAGATATCCTCATGCAAAACAAAGTTACGAATCCTGATGTAAACGCATAGTTAACCGCTAGTTTGAGACTATGAATAAGTTGTTCGGGGCTTATCTCTTTCAATTTGGCCACCATGACATCCATTCCATAAAAATAAAATACAAGGGCCTGAATGCCAAATTGAATTAGTGTTATAATATCGGATTGGCTGTGTATAAGAGTATGAATAGTGCCGAATATGATGGCAGCCGGGACCACTAGCACGGAGGAAGTGGGTAGATATCTGAGCGGGACTATCATCATTCCGACGAAAAATAATGCTTGTATTGTATTGTAAGCTTTGATTCTGAACCCAATCAATACCGCCGGAACAAGCACAAATGGTAGTATGAAAAGAAACCCGTACGCAATTTTCGTGTAAATAGTGACGAGTATAGTCAAAGCTGAAAGACAAAGCATCGTTCGAAATTGGTGTTTCAGTTTGATAAAGGCTCCCTTATCCAAGTTTTTGTCAGCCTTGAAAAAGCACTTTTCAAAAAGCTTGTAATTCGCATAAATTTTTCTTGAAACCTCTCCCATACTCGTTAGTAATGAATGTAGTTGCTTCAATGTTAAATTAAATAGAAGAAGTATTTATACATACAACCCACTCACTCTCTTAAAAAATAATTCAGTAATAATTAATTCTGGTACCAAACACCCTCGCTTCTAATTGTTTCTAATTAAAAATATGAACCCAGGACCGCCTCTAATAGAACAAAGTCATAGAATTGACTTCAGACATTCCTTTTGGGATGGCGGACACACTCACTTGAGCGAAGAGTCTATAACTACTCTCTGAGATTACTGATATTTTGGGATGATGCGAGAATGCTGGGTCCATATTCTTATCGAAAAAATTCGGAGGAATACAGGAAATAAAAAAGTTAAGGTTATAATTAAATATCCACCCTCATATAGAACAATATTAATAATTTGGAGGGCTCTGAGGCGCGCAGGAATTAGACAGTTGTTTTCATATAAGTGTGACTCATGAAATAATCCTATTATTGGCAGCGGTCTATAATTTGTTTACACTGCTTTTTTTTTTGTTTTTTTTTTTGTTGGTGCTCTCGCTGATTTGCTCTTGGTGTACGTTTTCATAAGGAATCTTCATGTATTGATCTCCATAGCTTAATTGAGATATAATTCATATTGATGCGAAAATTTTCTTATTGTATGTATCGATTAATCTGTTTTAATAACGAGATCGCGTCATTTAGAATAAAGAAAAAAGAACACAATTAAACTAAACTATTTTTCCATAGACAAAAAAAAATAAGACTCACTCTTGCAATGTCTCCTACATCCAAACAAATACCAAAACTACTGAAAAAAGCCCATTTATCGAGCGCTACTATCCAAAATCAGATTTTTATTCTCTTGATTTAGTTTAAGAGACATCACTTGAAATCTTTATCGAAAATGATAACACTTTTGTACCTCATCTACAATTCCAAGGTCGAATATGATGAACATGTCCTATCTAATTCATTCAGAACGGTAGACTATTATGAATCTATTTATTTCTCAATTTAGATGGAAAGAACAAATAAAACGAAAAACATTATCACTTTTTTGTCGGCGACGTGCTGTTCGTCACGGCATTTATATCTTCTCCAAGCTGTTTGAATAATTCGTTCAACCCTTCTCCAGTTTTTGCGCTCACGTCGAAAAATATTACATTGTGTGTATCTGCAAACGTTTTAGCCTGCTGCCTTGACACGACTCTTTCCGGTATATCGCATTTGTTCCCAGCTACGACCACTACCATCTTGTCTTGCTTCACCTTCTCATCTAATTCACGAATCCAGTAGTCGAGTGATTTGAAAGAATTAGGATCAGTGACATCGTACACCAAAATTGCAGCGTTTGCATCTCTATAATACAACGGAGTCATGGCCCGAAAACGCTCTTCTCCGCCAGTATCCCATAAATGAAGCTTTAAGGTGCTCCCATCTTTGAGCGTAAGCTTGTGCTGAAGGTATGCACCTCCGATAGTAACATCATAGGTGTCTGAGAATTTATTATTCACAAAGCGCTGACTAATGCTGGATTTTCCGACACCTGCATCTCCTAGAAACACTACTTTTGCTTCCGTTGACTTCCCAGTAGAGACAGGAGTAGGTTTCTTTAGTTTTAGGGTCTTCTTTTGCTTTTCTTCATCATTACCACCACAACAGCTCATTTTTTGGCTCTCTTTTTGTAGAATAAAAATTTTTTAATAGGGTGATTGAATAATTCAGACCGTTTCGAAGGAATCAAAGAACGATAGTCATCCTAAAGCATATTGCTGAATTGATGAAAGGTATCGCTTGTAAACTGGATAGGCAGAGGAGAACTGGATAAGCAAGAGGATGGCCGATTGAATCGACTGGAAATTCATACGATGAGAAATTAACTATTTTACTCGAGACCTCTCTCAATTTATTACACTACGCTCTTTGTTAAGTCTCAATGCTGCTCTATTGGTTCAAACTAAGTGACCTAGTTGTCCTCAGGAGCATATAGCAGACACGATTACAGTTGGATGCCATTATATTTGAGGATTTCATTCTGCGCAAGTTGGAATAAATTTGATATCTAGGCTTTATTGCGCTTTGGTTTATCAGTCTTAGTTTCCAGCCAAATTAATTATGAACGGATCTGAAGCACTTTGTTTCATATGCTGAATGAAACCCGAAGAGACAGCACAATTCTTTGGTTATCAAGTCCTATAGGCGTATCAGCACATTTTTTCTTTTTACAATCGATTTCTTCGCTTGGTTTCGCTTTTATATAAACTCATACGGAAAAAATATAACAACTCGTAAATATTAATTATTCATAGCACTTTTATCGCTTCCTCCCTTAAAATTTACTATCGTAATCCAAATTCCCATGTGATCTGGCTGGAAGAGTGTACCTTCGTCGGCATTATTCAAAAATCTCTGGAATAAAATTTCCCTCCTTCGAATCAGAATAATTTTAGACTGATATAAAGTTGTTTCAATCCAAGTGCTCTTTTAAATTATAAACAGTTCAAGAATATTGACAGTGAAATTTTTTAAATTCACACCAAAAAAATTATCACGCGTTTTACCACGACCTAATAATCCCATTATCGATACCTGCTAACCTGTCAGGCGAGATACAGTGTCAAAATCGTTCCTCATGGTGTCCTGATAAGTTTCTGTTTCTAAATCTTTTTTCATGATCCAAAAGTGAGATATTAATTTCTAAGTGCATTTGATAATCTGACATCGGAAAAGATCTCTATTTCAACAGCCAGGATCACTGGTTGGCTGAAAACCACAAGCTTGGTGGCTTCATCGACAGGCAACAAATTGTTCAAAAAATTCTGATAATAGTTCCCATAAATTTTTAATTCATGAATAACCTTACTGCAATAATCCTACAATCAAGGATTCGAAATTTAATAAAAAAATAAGTCACTTATTTGCGTTTCTTTTATTCCGGGCACAATTGCAAGGATAAATTAAATCTCACTCCGAAAATAAACTTCTCGTCATGATTATGACTAATAAACCTGGAGGACCAGGTGCCTTTGACAGATTTTCATTTGCAGAAGAAGATCAAAACGGCACTGTCTCTTCACCTATGCAAATGAACCCAACTATGAGAGGTTCTTTCAGTTTGAGGAGACCAACTCACAGTATGTCTCCTGGAGGATCTTACACACAAAATTTCCCAATGCAAGCGCCTACGTTTCACACTCCGACTGCTGAGACGAATATGGAGCCAATTGCATATCATGAGACTGGTTTCTACGGTCGGTTAAGGGGGTCTCTAATTCATCATCTCTTGGATACAACGCAGAGTAATCTTCACTATCGTGAAGTCTTCTTCTCT
>ENA-UOTZ01001407-UOTZ01001407.1-compost-metagenome-genome-assembly--contig:-NODE-1407-length-16429-cov-16.157473_pt1 | contig 16429 bp, 6 predicted proteins | sample MGYA00238144_ERZ746983 | MGnify/ENA primary metagenome ERZ746983 (study PRJEB28759, sample SAMN06268863) | compost metagenome | isolation source: single cell | place: USA: California, Emeryville, Joint...
ATGTAGAGATCAGGTGCATGATCATTTGGCCCATTTCCAGCAGCGAGGTAGGTTATGAGGGTTATTAATGCGAAAAACGTGAGGCAGACCCAAGTGAATCCATGAATTGAAATTTTGCTGGAGATCCCACGGGCATATTGGAACAAAAGGAGGTCTGATTCAAGGATTAAAGCGATAATTGGGAACGGAAGCACGTATTTCATTGAGTCCACGAGATGGTCTTCAGGGTTTAGGAGGAGGAAGACAAATACTGAAATGTAGAACAGAATAATGATAGCATTAAGCGTTATTTTGGCTTTTAGTCTTTGAGTGTAGAAATAAATTGGTTGTGTCGCGGCTTCTGCGTGCTGCCATTTTCTGAAAGCTGAGCTAATTCCGAGGTAAATGAAGGCAGAGCCCGCCAAGACGTCTTGGAAAATGAATACGTCAGTGCCGAAGTCGTTAAGGATATTCATGAGCTGGAGGGAAAACTTCAAATATACTTTACTTAATTGAGAAGGAAATATTTGGTTTAAAAAATCTTAAAGACTTAGGAAGTTATGCATTTAGTGAGGTTTTTGAGAAAGACGATATCATCAAAGGGAAAAGGAGCTGAATAGGTAGCTATAGAGAAAAGGAGGAATATTCTCGGACCTGAGAAATTATTAGCCCACCTTCAATTGTAGACAATAGCTGTCTGATTTTAGTTCAAAGATAGAGACATAAAGAGTTCAATTATAAAGGGTGATTAGTGGTAATTAAGCAAGAGGACCGGTTTTAGTTATGAGCTCAATTTCTTCATTTCTTTTTCAGGAAATACCATTTTGTATTAAAAATATCTCATGAGGGTAATGGACAAAACCATAATATCAAAAAGGACAGATTAATTTGCAGCTAGCTTACTCTCTGTCTTCTAACTTCCACAATTGGAAACGAAAGAGTTTTGGATTCATTAGATCAAAATTTACTTTCTCAAATGAGCGTACGTTTGCGAGGAGATTTCGTCAGGCACTGCATTAAATACATCGGTTTGTGTGACTTCTAATGCTGGATTCGAACTACTGTGTTATCTTCAGCGCTGCTTTGTTCTGAAGAAAAACACGTCTAAAACTCTGAAAAACATTAGCCATGCTCAAAAAATTTGTGTTTGGAATTTTCTAAAGGAAATTTCATTCCTTTGTCTGGAAAACATCTAACAAAAAATTGAAAACTACAGCCATCCCTCGGCTTAAGATGTACACAGCTTAGTTATTCAATCACTCAATGAAAATCATACTTAGGCTATTTTTTTTCAGAAACCCTCTTCAAATAATCCTGAATAACTCAAACCATTGAGAGTAATTTCTATGGAATTGCTTTTGAACCTCGATATGTTAGCCAAACAAACTTAGTTCCAAAGGGCCATTTGCAAATCCTACTAACTACTTAACACTACTGGCTCAGAAGCCCAATCAGTAATTATTTCACGAAGAACGTCTAATATAAGAATAGAAGGCTACAGTCTTTCAGACTTTACGAGAGTAAGGCGCTTCTTCTTCTCTCAGAACCTATCACATCCTTAAGGATCAAGTTTCTAATTGAAAACTACTTGGCCATTGGATTGAAACTAGATTTTAAATGGCGCATTCGGTCATTTTTCAAGAAATTTAGCTTGGTTAATGTGATTCTTAAATAGCAGTACTCTAGAGCATTGCTAACCTCTCTGGACTCTCTCACTCACCTTATTTCCTTAAAATATGGACAATAAATCCTTTCAAGGCCAGCCAAGAAGCCCAAGGAATGCAGTTTAATTTTCCAATTCTAAAAAAAGCTCGATTAATTGAATTCACTTTCACAGCCGTTCAAAATCTCGAGTCCATTGCAAAGTAATTTTCCGATCAAAAACGTGCCAGTGCATACTTCTTGAATAAAAATAGAGGTATAAAACCCCAACACCAATGCAGAGAAACTAGGCTCTTTTTTTCCTCCTCATGGCGAGGCAATTGGGAATTGCTTAAAGCAATAAGAAAAAATTTCAAACAGATGCATCTTACAAAAGGCCAAAGGTAAATTGCATTTGAAGTCAGAGTCCAAGAGCAATTGAAGCCACATCTTCCTTGAAGTCTCTTGCTGCATTCAATTGAAAGAAGGTGTTGCGAAGTAGGACAATCGCTCGATTATTCCTATTAGAAAAAAATAAGTTGAGTAATAGGAGAAAACACCCAGTTTCTACAAAAATAAACCGACTTAATGTATACGTTCATAATTTAAATTACATGTGAATGACTTCCTCATATCCTCACTACTAGCTCTCATTTATCAATAGGCCTACATCTGATACCTCTGAGAATTTAGCCGCAACAATAATGCACTTATCTCGATCGAAACGAATTGATCGCTTCAGGATCAGATTGCTTGATCTCACTGTTACAATTGTAGGTTCCTCTTCTACTAAAGGAGTCATTTATAGCGGTAAGAGCCCTATTCTTGGCTAGCGAAATCATTCGGATGCAAACAAACAATTAAGTAAAACCTTTAATTCAAATTTTCAGACTTTGAAATTATCAAATTACATAGCGGCGCTAAAATAAGCGTACATGTATTATGAGGCTTTTTCATAATGTAGCAAAGCAATTGAGCGTTAATTGGCCTTCTAATAAGTCAATTACCCATCAGAGGTTTTATTCCAGGTCAATTGTTCCAATTGAGGCAGGATCAGTAAAGTACGTTGCGCGGAGATCCCATAAATAACAACGTAACTGTTTCAATAAATTAATAAAATTCTTTTATTTAGCATGTATGGTTTAAGTTAAATCAGATAACCCAAGCCCGTAGTTCCATCGGAGCATTTAATCTGCGATTCAGCTAAGACAAAGAAAAATTCGTCAGAAAGCGATTCGATCGCAATCCTTCTCTGGCTTCTATAGTCTAGATCCTTAAGATTTTAGTCGAAGGTGACCTCCATTGACTGCCAGAAAGGCTGATCGAACGTCGAGAGAATCTTATTCTAAAAAAAAATATCGCCTCTGAATTAATGTACATTGTCAGCGCTAAAGGGCTACTCTTAATTCCTCTGAATTTCAAGCTCTATAGCTCAATTTACTCATTTTCATAAGTAGAACGAAATGTCCACCTCTAAAAATTCTTCTATTAATTACTTAACTTTCGAGAAGGCATCAGATTTAAGAATTCAATGAAAACCGTCTGTATTTATTATGTTATAGTTTTTTGTTGGCGTTTGATCAGATTGATTCTAAAACTTTTTTTCTGATTCGGCAATCAAAGTGTTCGAGATAATATCTCAAAAAAAATTTGAAATAATACAAACTCAAAAAAATAAAAATAGGCAAGATGGAAACAACTATACCTGACTCCACCTCCAACCTCGAAAAACCTATAAATGTGAGCGAGAACAGCGCTGAGCACGTCTCGAACGACGCCGAAGACGCAACAGAAAAACATTCGGAAAAACCGTTGCACACTACTCGAGTCTATAATCGAGTACCCAACCAAGTTCGAAAAGAGCTCGTTGATAGGGTTTATAAGAGCGGCGAGAGCATTTATGAGGTATATTGTGAAGATAATCGCTTATTAACTCCTTATTCAATAGGCAGCAATTCAACTCGGCATAAAGTACTCAACCGCGAAGACAATCGTGAAGATTTATCGCCAAGAGGGCCGGATCGACAAAATGGATCCGAATGAATGCAAAAAATCCAACGCTAAGAAAAAGAAAGGCAAGGTGGGTTCCAAATGGATTAAAAAAACAAACACTGAAGCTCGGTCTGAAGCTCCTCGGAAAGAGTCAGGGACCGTCAAGCACAGAGAGGTAATAAAAACGAGTAGAAACGTGCCGAACACAAGACTGCGTTCAGGAATAATTTCGAAACCTACGTATTTCAACGGACAAGACGAAGCGGTTTTAGTGCGAGCAGAAGCTCTCGCTGAGAGTGCCAGAGAGGAAGAAAGCATGAAAAAGGCGCTTAGAAACGCGAAGCGAGAACATGAAGAGAATCTAGCTGAGCTCAAGGCTCAGCCTCGTAGGTTGAGGCCGACTCATCGGAACGGCGAAAAAAAACCCAGCCAAGAAGAAAGCAAAACCGCGCCAACGGCCAATGAATCGAAAGCTAGCTCAAATCTCGAGAGTGAGAAGCTTGAAACAAACGATGAAGCTCAGACAGGACAAGGTGAAAAAGTCTTTGGGAAAGAGTCGATGAAAGAGGAGTCTTTAAAGCCTAAAACCGAGCCTATTGACGAGATAGCCGAGAAAATTCATAGCATTGCCTCGAATGCAGGTACGCCGCTTGGGTTCCTCCAGAACGCGGGATTATTTATGCCTCGGTTGGATTTAGGAAGAGAGATGCCTTTCCAACTGCCCTTGGGTATTCCGCCTCGGGACGGGCTGTACAATCCAATTGAGCAGCTGCTTATCGCGAAAAATCTTCAGATGCAGAATTTAATTGGATTGAACGCTGGTCAGGCCAATCTAGGAAACCAAATGCTACTAAACTTTCTCAGGATGGGAGGAATTCCTGGTTTGAATATGCCACTCAATCCTCTCCAGCTGATGAGTTTTCCATCTCATTCAAAGAAATTTTTTTGATACTTTATAATTTTAGCGGGAAAATGGTTTCGCTCATAGTTTTTAATTTATCATGAGCGGCATTTTTTTGCTATTTGCAGCTGAGTTTGTTTGCAAAGCAACTTTTTTAAAAATAGCTTCCCAGTTCATAGCTGTCAGACCAATGACGTTTTATATTAAGATAGTGGAAAAAGAGCATCAAAATATCCCATGGATTTGATTAATACTTAACAATCAATCGTCAAGTCGAAAGATTCGTCTCAATGAGAGTTGGGAGCAGTTCTTTTTATATTTTTATTTGCTGTTTTGTTAAATACGTTCTACGTTTCCGATTATATTAAGCGGATATTGGGAAATGGTTTCAGCTGCTTACTGCTGGTTAGAGACAAAGATTTGAGTGGCGTTATTTAAATGATATTGAAATGGAAGATTTGAGGGTTTTCAGTGGCATGGTGCATATATGATTTCTCATGTTTGACGAGAAGCAAAAAACAGCACAATTTCTATGAGATTTCAACTTTTTTATAGTCTAGTGAAGTACAAACGGCTGTGGCGCTCTTCCCATTTTCAGGGAAATGAAATTATCAAATAATGATACGCTAAGCTCTAATCTACCTATATTAATTCTAATGTTGCTGACGGGGGGCTTGCAGTTTCGGCGATGGAGTACATGTCATGTATGAAGGCTTTTTATGAGTGCGAGCTGCATTTTCTACTATAGAGGCTGGTGGACTATTTAAATTTCAGATTTTAACCGTTCTTGGCAGGCTAGATAATCAGGCGCGCATTAATAACCGGCAACTATATATGTTAATAGTAGGACCTGTGTAAGGGATTAGTCGGGCAATGGGAGCGAGGATGTCAAAGTCCTTTTCGTTCTTGAGATATAGTTTGAAATTTATATTTATGCATTTTGATCGTATTGATCTAAACTTTAATTTGATTTTTATCAAGATCCGGTATCCTCACTGGAAGGTTAAAAAAAAAATATGGCACATCAATGATTCTCCTTATAACTAACGAAAAATCGCTTCATTTGAGAAGAAGATTTTTGTAGTAATTGCATTCAAATGCATTAAAGCTCCTACTACCAGGAGCTATTATGGATGCTGATGATTCTCATTAGGATTAAGCTTTTCCTTTTGAAACAGAATCGAGTTTTTTGTTTTTCATCCTAATATCTTTATGTACTATATAGCATCTAGAGAGAGCAAACAGCTATATTCACCACAAACTACACAGGCATTTTTCAAAAACATTGGTAAATTTAAGTAGACTTGCTCTTTCTCTTAGGAGCAACGACACTCCAAACATGAGTATTAGCTGAGTCAGCAAAAGCTTGGAGTCCAAATCTGCTAACCACATTCACCTTTCCTTGCTTTCCCATGCTGCCTATGAGCTCTGGATGGTCTGCGAGGTACGCCATCTTCTCAGCCCACTTATTCTCGTCCTGCTCAATCAAATATCCAGTCTTGCCATCCAACACGCTCTCCTTTGGTCCTCCACTATTGCAGGCTATAATCGGTCTCTCAGTGTACATCGCCTCGGTTGGCACGATACCAAAATGCTCATTTTCTGGCGTATACAACACACAGAACGAGTTTCTAAGGAGCGTCGCTCTCGCAGCATCCGACACGCTGCAAAGGAAGAAAAGATTCTTATCCTCTTCGAGACCAAGCGACTTGCCTAACGCTCTTAACTCTTCCAAATGCTCAACATTCTCTCTTACTCTAGGGTCATAACCACCGCAGATCACGAGGTTGAGGTTGGTATTCTTCTTCAATTGTCTAAATTTCGCATAGGCTTTCAATGCAAGGTTGATGTTCTTCTTTCTCTCGTATCTATTGAGCGAGAAGAAAAACGTTTCCTTAGGGAACTTCTTGGCGATTTCGGCATCGACTTGTGAGTTCTCAAACTTTGAAAGATCGATAGCTGGGTAAAGCACGGCGGTTGGCTTCTTTAGCTTATTCAACAGCTTGAAGGACTTATAGAAAATCCCTTGGGTGAAATGACTGTTTACGAGGATTAAGTTTGCGAAGCCGGTTGTAACCTCCTCGAAGAAGTCCAAGAAGAATCGGTAAATTTTCTTAAAGATTGATCTTCGTTCGACGCAGAGGAGTTTGTCTGGGAAATGGCAGTAAAAGAGGACTTTCTTTCTGAAGAGGCGAAGGAGTGGGACGCTTGCTGAGACTTGGTCGACAATGACGATGTCGTAATGGCCGCCATAGAGACAAACGTGAAGAGTTGCGAGGATCATCCTGACGATAGCGCAGAACGCGGTGAATTTCCTGAAGATTTCACGAGGGAAGATACTGCCTCTAACCTCAACGTTAAGGGTTCCGTCGTTTGTTTCCTTAAAGGAGTGTTTGGGGTCATGGAATGGGGTATAGATTTTCACGTAATGGCCTTTGTTTTGGAGGGCGAGAGCGAAATTGACTACGAGTTGCTCTGCACCGCCTATGCCCAAATCAGGATGGATGAAGGCAATGCGTAGAGGTTTGTCTTCGGTTTTTGTTGAACTGCTGCTCATTTAGATTTGCGGGTTGATTTTAGATTATATAAGTGATTAAATTGCTTCGATTCGAGAAAGTACTCGAGAAGTGAATCAGGAGGGAAAAAATTATACAATGCCACGTGCTATGGCCACGTGCCGATTTGAAATATTATAAAAATGCCTATTATTTACATTTTCAGAGACTATTGAGGTTATGAATATGGATATGAATGCAAAAATACTATCGTATTTTCAGTAATTCAAAGAAAACGCAAAGTTTGCTAGTGTAACGTGCTTGGATATGTCTATTGTCAGTTGCATTGCGATATAATGGGTTTTAAAGCAGAAGCAACATATTAGTTAAGCAAGTGGCAGATAGAAGTCCGTTTTTCAAATTTAAGTCCGTCAGTTTCCAGAATAATTTAAAGAATCAATTCTTTTTAAACACCTGGGCTATTTGCTTTGATTATCGAGATCGTATAGTATTAATGAATAATACGGTATCACGTAGCTGACTCTATTGCACAAGAAATATGCTGTTACAGGCGGCTAATAGGAGTTCTCAATTCCAAATTGTTAGAATTTCAGCATAGACGTTGCATTGAACTCATAACATATTATCAGCTTATTCTTTTTGCAGGCTTCATGAAATTCTTATGTCTAAATTCGAGATAAAGCAAGCAATTTTAAACTCTAAGAAATGAACAAAAAGAGACTTTATCAATTACTAAGAAAGCTTTTAACAAGCTTACCCGATTCTTTTCTAATGTTCTTAATATAGAAAAGTATTAATCTCTCATATATCTTCCACTCAGCACATTTTCAAGTATTTCTGTCATCAGAAACACGTACAATGATAAGGTTTCATTAACACGTAATTCAACGACTTGTAAATTTTATTAACTTTTTCTCGAGAAAAATTGCTAATTTCTTCACCTACGAAAAATGAGTCAAGGCTGGGGTAAAAGACAAGGCGGATGGGATCAATCAGGAGATTGGGGTGACCAACAAGGCGGATGGGGTCAACAACAACAACCTCAAGGTGGATGGGGTCAACAACAACCTCAAGGCGGATGGGGTCAGCAACAATCCCAAAGCGGCTGGGGTCAGCAACAACAGCCGCAACAAGGCTGGGGCCAAAAACAAGGCGGCTGGCCTCAGCAAAACCCTTGGAGCGCACCATTCGGTGGCGGGCCAAACACTGGAGCGCCAAGCTTCTTAAATCCTTCAGATCCGATGTCGAATATCGTTACTGGCGCAGTAAAAGGGTTCGTTTCGCAAACAGGCGGACAGTAACTTGACAACGTAGACGCCTAACTAACTCTGCTTAGATTTTACAATGACGCATACAGAAAGGCGTGGGTATTCAATTCTTATGTTCGAACATTCTTCAACGTCACCAACGACTACGTGAAACGCAAGCTTCTCTACATTGTCGCACCATTCACAAAGCTAGTAAGGATGATTCATGGCGCTATCTGATAATTTTCTATAGCCTGAAGACCACGATCACCATGGTTCGACTGAATTCACAGATATCGTTCAACAAGACGTTCATCAGTAATATCATGAGGATTTCGAGTTAATAACGCGTCCTATTAGCAAAAAAATCACAACTCCTGACCTGTACATTCCATTGATGGCGTTCATCACGTATATCTTGCTGTTATGCTTGATTCAAGGCTCCGATGAAAATGAAAAATTTAACCCAGCGAAAATTGGTTCTTACACAACAAATGCGCTGGTGGGTATCGTATTAGAATTGGGACTAGTGAAATTTTGTAAAGAAACTAGCTCGTCTCTCAAGTGGCCTAATACGTTGAAATTATAGTGCTCTTCCTCACAAATATCAAGACGCTAAGCACATTGGACCTCGTGGCATATCATAACTATAAGTTTGTCGGGTATTTTTCAAATGGGTGTTCTGGCATTCTAATTTTATGGTAGAATTTGCTTGTCTTTGCTGACAAGATTGCAAAATATTGGATTTTTGGCTTATGTCGTGAGACTTTACTTCTCAGCCGCAGCAGCCCTCCTCATGGTAATTTTTTTGATTGGTGGTCTTGTTAATAATATATATCTAGTTTAAAACGTTACAATCGCACTTCCATACCGCTGCTGTCACCGTCAACACGAATATTGGTATTGTGTTTCCGCTTTATTTAGCTAAAAGGAGGTTGTTTAGGATTGGGAAATCTGAAGAAGGACACCATGCTGATTTTGCTTAGTGCGTTGCAGGTCTTCACTTTCTGGATTATCCTCCTGTTTTCGCTGTAATTTACGCAAGGTAGAATCGAGGGTAGAAGTCATGAGATCGTGATAAATAGTATTTTTTGTGCATGTTTTTGTAAGAAAAGATGGAATAGTTCATGTGATTCGCATAAACAGTAAGATGGAATGGAAATAATTCGCACACATAAAGTTGCTGCCTGAGCACCGAGAAAAATGTTGCTATTGTGAAGTTACGTAAGTTTGTTTAAGTCTCAGAATTATTAGCAGCACATCTTTAATAATTATTCCATGAAAATAATAGTGTTTTGCACCCAGAAATTACTTTATTTGAGAGAGTCCTTCACAGAAAAAATTAAAGGGAAGGCCATGGGATAACTTGAAGGCTACTAATTAAGATACTAGTGTCATTGTTTGAATTTCAATTAAATATTACACTTCATATTTTCTGTTAGCTGACCTTCTAACACAAAGGAGAACCTATTATTTTCCTCCTTCAGATAAGTTCTCTCAGCAAAATGAATAATAATGCATTGAAGCATTTTAAAAAAGATTGATTTGGCATAATTTATTCCATCGTCGCATTGGGACGATCTTAGCCAATTTTTACGGAGGAAAATTTCAACAAAATACAGCAACTCTAGATATACACTTGAGTCAACCAGCTAATTAATTTGACAACCATTGACTTCAAAGCACAGAAAAATCAATCAATTGAAAAATAGTTGTTTGTTGGTACGAGAAGATAACGGCGATTGTAATAAGGTTAAAAATTTACGTCATCAAGAATCCGGCTGCCGGTCAGCGACTGGAGTGTTCTCATTATCTTGAGTATCAGCTGACGGAGGACGAGTTTCCGTTTGCCCATTTTTTTCAGGAGCTTCACTCCCTATTGACCCAGATGAACGCAATTCATGGTTTTTCTCCCCACAATCGATAATTCTAGCCGTCGTGGGCACAATCTCAATTTCTTCGGTCTGTTGAACCACCACCGGTTTTTTACGGAATTTTAGCGTTGTTTTTACTCTACCGAACAGCTTTTTCAAATAACTTTCTCGAAAGCTTGCTAGCCAAGCAATGCATAGAAGCATCCCAGCTGCGCACTCTATCACGATAAACACTGAGGTTCTCTTCTCTGGGGCCTGCGCGTTTATGAATAATGACAGCAATGGCGTGCGAAGTGCGAATTTGCTGACTTCCGAATTAGTAGCGAAATACAGCAAAGTGTAATTTTTTGAAGGATCAATCTCATTAAACATAAACGCCAAGCTCTCTTCTTCGTTGTAAGACAAGCGACGATAGTACGGATCTAGCGCAAGGCTAGAGTAGTTCAAAATCAGGGTATCTGAAGAGTTCGAGCTTATTGGATGAGTTTCGTTGCTGGTTGTCAGCAGAGTAGCGTATACGAATCCGTTAACAGCGCCAATGCTTAAATTCGATACAAACAAATTGGTCCCAGAGAGTAAAACCTGAGGCGGAGTCAGGATAACCGGCTGAATCATGTCCGTTTCACCAAGTGCAAAGACTTCGTTTATTTGGTATACCCGGGTAGCGTTGGACCCCACGTACATAAAAGAGTTCAGAAAATAGTCATTCTGGAATGTTTTTTCCATCATAGCCACTGATGTATCGTTTTCAGCTGACCGGTCTCCGTACAGAAACAGCTCGAGCGGGTTGAACGAGTTTTTTGCTTGATATGTTGAATTTTGTGATTCTAACGTCTGGTCTCCTGAGCTGGGACAGTATTGACCTGCTTTCGTCATGATCTGAGAATTATCGACCGATAATTCGAGACAAAGCTGACACAAAAATCCTTGGATATCATTGCTATAAATCTCTTGATTGAGCAGCAGCTTCAGCCCTGATACTTGAAACCCGTTGTTTTTGGTAGTGAACCGCACGGTGAGAGATTCGTTGTAGTCTGCTGCGCAGAGTAGAACTTGGTAGTTTGTGTTTGAAATCAGTTGAGAAATAGTGAAATTAATCACCAATGAATTCGATGAACCTAAATCAATTCTTCCATAGAGTTCCACACCTTCAAGGTCTGCACTGGCGTTCCCGAATTGAGCTTCTAAGGCAGCACAACTGGTATTTTCGCTGTCTGGATGGATGTGGTACGCCAAAGCATACCAATATAAATATCCTGAAGCCATTGTGGACAGCCAGACCGTCAGATTTTGGGCTACCGATGATTGTTCCGGATTTATCACTGCCAATCTGGACAGTAATTTCGCACTTGAATTTTTCACTTCGTTTTGAATTTGTAAGCTTTGTGAGCACTTTCCTTGGTTAACAATGAGATTCTCATTACAAACTTCACAAGTGTTAGAGTCTGCGCACATTTGGCAATTTGCACTACAAGACTCGCATCTTTCTTGTTTATTTACAGCGTATCCAAGTGAACAAGGACAACCTGTGCTAGGACACTCTACGCAAACTCCAGGTTGCGGATAGGTCCCATTGGGGCATCTAGCGAGGCAAATACCGTTATAAAGGTAAAAACTGTTGGAGCAGGTCAAGCAGGAGCTTGAGTCAATACAAACGTCGCAATTATCAGGACAATCGTCGCAAGTCATGGCGAGATCATTGGGAAAATATCTCTGTTGGCAGCTTGGTACGCAGAGTTGTCGGTTATAATCATAGTAAAGGCCACTGGCACAGGTGGTGCAGTTTTGTGGACCGGCTCCTGAGCACGTACTGCAGCTCGCATCGCAAGTTTCTATTAATAAAGTTAGTTGCTTTGAACTGATAAGCCAAAGAATATCTTACTGCAAGTCCCATTGGAATCCGTATATGAGGAAGGAGAGGTGCACACACAAGTCCCTTCAACCTCAACATAAGGAGATTTACAGGCGCTGCAGGAGTAAGATGGTGTTCCAGTACACTGAAGGCATGAACTATCACACGGAGAGCAGAAAGATTGCATTGGGTTGGCAAAACTTCCGTCCGAGCAGGTAGAATCGAGGACGGAAGAGGAGCTATAGAGGAGGCAGCCAGCATCGTTAGAAAGGAAGCAAGAATCTTGGCAGACTAAAGAAAATGTGTCATTGAAAAATTTCTTCAAAAGTGAATGATACCTGTGTCATAAACTGGGATTCTGTCACGTGAAAAGATGAAATTCATCAGTCTGCCGATCATGGGTTCTGTGTTGCTAGATGGGATGATCAAGCTGCTAGTGTCCGTGAAATTCACTGAAGACGGGAAAACTGTATCAGCAAACGTCGTATGGTTAACCCCGATGATACAATAAATATTCGCTCGGTACTTGGAAGTGCATAGTAATGTAATATAATTCCAAGAGCCAACTAATCGATAGATATAATTCATTTTCCACTCACGAGCATTTACATTCAAAGTAAGTGTATAGCGCTCGAGTTACGCCTCCAAAAGAGACGGAAAAGCGCGCTTGGTTGTCATAACTCAGAATGAAGGTTCCTTTCGTCATGACGCTCTTTGGATATTTTCCAACATCCGTTGGCTGAAAGGCGAAGGATATCCCAAAGTTCACGTCGCCGCTACTATCAGTCAATGAAAATGTGCCCAATAGCTTCACAAATTGTCCTACAACTCCTTGGAGGTTGAGGCCAGAGATAACGTTGTCCTATAAAGACATTTAAATAAATCTCCAACAAAAGAAATTTGTTATTACTGCGCTCCATGGAAGATCTTGAGTTTCTACTGCCGACGTGTGTCCGAGCTGAAAAGTCAACAAATTCGAAAAAACAGAGTTCGCAAACTGCCCTTGAGCGTTTGTAGCAGGCAAGACATCAATTACAGTTGCTAGTAGATCGTGCTTAGATTAGTGTCGAATAAAACTTCAAGATACGCTGGAGACCGTAGCGAAGGATCCCTTTAATTCCGAAAGATAGGTCTCTACCTCCAAAAAAAGAAAAAATTGCTATACGTCGCGCAAACACTCTGCAATCCTGTAGCTCCATTAACGAAAAGAACATCAGCGTTAATAGCTTCAGGATCTCCTGCACTGGAGGCGAGATTATCTGCATCAAAGATTAATTCTCCGTCATCTGTGTAGCCATTCTGAGTTTGACTGGGGTCAAAAAAATTGAAGAGGTAGGTATTTTGCTCGTAATTTATCATCTGGAACACGAAGTACCACTTGTTGACTCCCAATTGAATCTAATATATAGTAACTCTGTGATATTCACATTCTCTTTGAAACTTTACCTGGTAAGAAGAATTCACTTTACCATTATCAAATGCATGCAACAGCGAAATCATTGAGCCGCTCTTTGATTCAGGCGTATAAAGGACCTTCAAACGGTCTATGCTGCTACTCCTTTGTGATTGTTAATATCATTTCAGCTAATTTTGTTGGTTACGTAGCAGAATTCAACCTCAGCGTTGAGAGAATCCAAGTGGTATTAGCTGCAGGCTCTTTATCAAGTTTGAACCAGTAGCCCATTGTTACGTTCAAGTACTGTTGATCTAAAAAATTGTTTCAAATGCGTCGATTTGTTAATTTTTACGTGAAATTCCAAGATCATCTGAAGAAAACTGATCGTAGTTAGATCCTACATCACAGAGATACGTTTTTGTTGTGATTAGTTGCTGAAAGGAACAACCAGAGGCCTGAACAGAGCAATTTGAGGGATTGGTTTCAGCATGAAAGGTTACTTTTTTAATCATTAACCATATCACCAACGAAAGAAATAGCGATATCAACATGGTTTGTTGTGGTTGGCTTTGCTCGTCGAGTTTTCGAAGCGATAGAAAGTTAAAAATCAATATTAGTGCCTGATTGCTAAGAAGTAATTTGATTCTTTGATATAACGAGCTTTTGATTGAATTATTCCGCTCTGGTAATTAAATTAACTTTTCGGTAGAATCTATTGGCCTGCAATTTTTCATAGATTATCACAGCAATTATTCAAGAGTTCTAAATAAGCAAAGGGAGTCCTCGACGAGCTGCCTGAGTTCGCCTGCAAATACGGGAAAATTTCGCTTCCTTAAGCTTCGAACTGAATGCGACTCGGCTAAAGGACTAATAGAAACCTGGAAGACCTTTAAGGCACTCTCTTAAAATTATGTATTGAGAAAATTAAAAAAAAAAGCAAAGCATTTCCCGAAACAGTCCTATTTCGACGACGAACGCTATTATTCATTCTTCTACTTCTAAGGTTCTCTCACACATTGATGGAATTAAGAATAAGAAAATACAATTGGATTAAATAAGGATAATATCTTTTGTTAGACAGAATAGATCTTAGCAATTGGAGGTTTCTATTAGGGATAATGCTAACGATAAAGTCCTTGTGGGTAGCTGGCCTGGCCCCTGTGAGCGGCGGAGAGAGGATTAAGGTTTACTCAGCAGTTCGACTCAAAAATATCGTTTCTGAGGTTCGAGCTTAATTAGTTAGTTTCCTGAAATAAAATTTATCTATTGTATAAGGATTTGCTTTTTTTTATTGGAAAAATTAATTTAACAATGTCTTATGTGTCTGCAGACACCGAAGTGAGTAATAAACTGAATGTTGTGCTAACTCGTATCAAGGATCTCTCTACAATTCGTTTTGTTTTACTTACGGGTTAAGATATTTGCAGGTAAAGCATTCTATGGATATGTGCTGGTTATGAAATCATCAGTCTCTCCTTTGACGCAGCTGTACATGATATAGAAATGATGAAGATGTTGAGAGATGAGTATCACGCTTTGAATCTTCAAGAAGCTTCAGGAGGCCCTCACATTTTGATAATATACCGATAATTGCCTGTTAATTAAATATTTTAATGTAATTAGGAGTCATTTTTCATTGAAAGCTTTGAAAATGGAAGATAGGAAAGGCGTAGGCATAAAGAGAACTTTCGCTGCAGAGTACAGCATAAGCGACGACCTCTGTACTTGAAAGAATGTCACTGTCTGGTTACGAGCTTAAGAACGACATTCTCAGAAATCATCATAGATTATTAAGCAAATTGGCTAGGACTTCACTGCGTGCATATAAATCAGAAGGAGGAGATAGGTTAGAATATGACGGGTTCAACGTTTCTAGAAAAACTTGTAAATGTGAAAAGGAATTAAACTAATTTATGAGAAATGAGGACTTTCCAAGAACGAATTGCCAGAAAATGAAAATTACCTCGGATATTCGTGGTTTTTTCTGCTTCCTTTGATATTCAGGTACTTACGTTTTGAGAGATACATGTTCTGGGGTGTCTGTTGATGGTCTCGCGTTTTCATTCGATCAACAATCGATGTTCTTCGTGGTCTTTTAGTTTCAAAATATAAAGGGAGCTAATGCAAGGAATGATAAAAGCTATTTTACATATTTCATCAAGCAAACCTTGATTAACAACATTAAATGAATTTTTTTCAGGGAGATCTAATTTCAATTTCAATATATCTCCATCACTATGCAACCAATGTAATGAAGCCACTCTCAACTCTTTTCTCAAGAGCCAATAATATGCGATTTTACCTTTCGCAGGAACAATCGAAGAGACAAAAAATGTTATGCATTTGTGTGTGTGTTGAAAAAGAGTGCGTTCCCACAAAAAACATTGAAAAAAGCTTCATTCGAATGAGAAATGTGTCTTCTGTGGGATAGCGTAATATTTTTTAGTCTCCTTGGCAAAATATGAAAAAGGAATTGGGTTTAATTGGAGTCAGAAATTAAAATCTGAAGTTACACGCTAGTAGAAGTTCTGTTGGACATTTTCTAATTAATTTCTCTTAAAGAAATTGCCTATGAAGTTCTTATAATTATCAAATTGAGCTGCTCTAGAGGAATTTCCCCCCGCCGGCAGATATACTATTTTGATTCCAAAAACAAACAGCAATGAAAGAACCTGAAATTTTTAAAATTTCGAAAAAGCTATCCTTCGAACGTCATTCGCACAAATACAAAGAGAATAGCCACCTACCCTTCGAATTTTTAGCTAGAACAAGTTTCATTTGTGAAACCAATTTGCGGGGTGTAAATACCTTCTATGGGCTTTTTTTGGGAGTTTTTCAACGACAATAGTATTCTACATAAATCAATTTTCAAATCGACGATATACCCTCAAATGGAGTTATAAAATTGAGTGAGTGTATTAAATTACTGGTAACTCGTTCGCATAACAGGATTACATTGTAATCACTATGTTCACAAAAACGTTCGCAAAAGAAAGTCAAAATGATCCAAATGTCTCTTCCTATGATATGC
>ENA-UOTZ01001408-UOTZ01001408.1-compost-metagenome-genome-assembly--contig:-NODE-1408-length-16424-cov-27.072246_pt1 | contig 16424 bp, 8 predicted proteins | sample MGYA00238144_ERZ746983 | MGnify/ENA primary metagenome ERZ746983 (study PRJEB28759, sample SAMN06268863) | compost metagenome | isolation source: single cell | place: USA: California, Emeryville, Joint...
CATTGTCTTGACCTTCTTTTTGAAAATTTTCTTCACAGCGTCGAACTCAGCTACAATATCGAATGTGTCAATCTCATGAGTGTGAGAAAGCGCTACAATTAACTCCTGATTTGAAGGCTTCTCTGTAAATAGCTCTCTTATTGGGCTTATTTCCTTTCTCGCAATCTCCTCCATCTCTTCCCTCAGTTTCAAGTACCGAAGCTCGAACTCCTCTCTCACCCTCAGGAGATAGTTGGCTGGGTCAGATTTTATCATGAGCTTCGGCACTTGCATTGACGTGTTAACGAGAGTAAGCGCGTGCATGACTAAATCTGGGAATTCGAAAGCTTCCAACGGGCCTGAACTATCAGTAATGCCAGTCTTTGGACCCTCAGCGATTCTATTAATAAAATGGCTGGATGTAAAAGCCTGATCCTGAGAAAAGGAGCTATCTTGTTCAAGAACTAAGGGGAAAAAGAGTATATTTTTGAATCCATTGGCAATAGATGAGATTAATCTGTTATCATTCATTGCGATTTGTTGGATAAACGTTTCTGTTGTCCATTTCGCATATTTATCTATTTCATCGTCGGATATTTTAACAAAAACGATCAGCGAAAAAGGAGCAACATGCGGCATGCAAGAATAGAAATCTTTGGTCATCTGGTGTAGAAAAGTGAATTCTTGGTTGATAGTTGTGTGCTCAAAGTCCTTCAAGTAAATACAAATATGAGAAGCGAGCAAATAAGTCGAGATAAATGATCGAAGGGAATACTCGTCTTTCGATGTGCTGTAACGTAGATAGGAAAATAAGTCAATGGCATCGATCAATGCAACTCTGATAAAATTTTCTGAAGTGGCCGCTTCGAAACCTGACATTATGGGTGGTTTGTAGCCTACAGGTCCCATTTGATTGTTTTGGAAATTATTGGTAGATTGCTGTAGCTGCTGGAGATCGATCATTGGAGCCAGAAATTGCATTAAAGATTTCGCGAAGTTTGAAGGCGCTTGGAACAATAGCAGCGAACAGAAAGTAGAGTCACCATCGAAAAATTTGCGAACGGATATAGATCCTTGAGTTGAAACTCTCAGTTTTGAGGTATTCTGTGGATCATATTCTAAAATCTGGACATATGGAAGAAATCCGTAGAAAGATGATCTTTGCATCTGAGTTTTGGTTCTAAATACTATTAAATAAAATTTGGAAAAATCATTGAATTAGAAACAGAAAAAAACTCAAAAACACTGGAAACGATTTAGCATGGTAATTATTGGAAACTTTTCAAATAGATGTTTGCTTTTCATGAGATTCTCGGCCAGCTCATTGACTAAGGCTGAGAATTCCTCATTTTACAATCATCCATCCCCGCATAGATCATTAGAGGTTACAAAATTGGTAAAAGCTTTCTCTCTTCACCTAAAGCATTTCATTCACAACCTTTACGCTTGTACTGAGCTTTTCACTCAAATTTGTTGACATTCTGCTTCATAGTTTCAATAAGATATTACTACTCTCGCACAGCGACTAAAACATTTATCCAATACATAACATCTAAATATATATATAAATGCTTTTTAGACTGTAAGCTTAACTTTTGGGGCCTCTGCCTCAGGCTTCTTAGTGATAGTTGGACTCAAATAAAGCTTGCTACCTCCCTCCAACTCTTTAATAGATTTCTTCTTGAAGCTCTCATATTTCTTGATGTTCAATAAAAACGTCTTCTTCATCGCTTTCAAATCTTCCTCTTTCACTTGTGTAACATCTGAAATAAGATAAGGGAACGGATTGGTGATATATTTTTTCCCCCAAGCCCTTGTATCTAACATCACATCCATAATAGCCTGCTTTTCAATCTGTTCCGCGTCACTTTCTCCTTTTATCCTTTCATTTATTCTGACCGCCTCAGAGTAGTTGATACCAGCTGGAACAGGCTCCCAATACCTCTGAATTGGATTAAAATGCGGCATACCTACAAAAGCAGTAATACAGGTCGCTGCTTGGAAAGCTTCCTTCAGCATTGCGGTTAAATACAAATCTCGAGGAGCCTGGAAAACATGAGGAAGAAACTGCATCGTCGCGTCTCTAATTGTCATTGGTTGGTTAACTTCCTGCATTTTGGTCACTACGAACTTGAAGAGGTCTCTAAGTTCACCGATTGTCAATGAATTTCCTATCTTTCGTCTCAGAAGGGTCTCAGGCATTTCTGCGAGCATGACTTTCTGTTTGCCCATTAGAGCGGTGTAGAGAATTTGATTTAGCATGTAATATTGAGAAAAATGCTCATTGACGATGTTTTTGGTGATGGAGTTGATAAAGGGAGTGGTCAGCTGCTTTCGAGTCTCATCGTCTTGGAGATAGGGATAGCTATAAGTCGTAAAGCCGTCAGGATAAAAAAGTTTTGTGTGAACTTCGTTTTTCTCAAGCATGTCCAACGTGACGAGATTAATCACGCATTCCTCCCATGTATCAGGGATTGTGGGATCAATGGAGGTTACTCCTCGGACATCGTAATCTTCGACTTCGTTCAGAGCGCATTTGTGCGCAAGGAACCGCTGGCGAGCAATGTAGGGCTCTGGGTTGATTTGCAAGAAAACGAGATCAGGGTGGTTCGCGACTAAGGCAGATTGGAAAGGGTTATCCCAAGGCTTTTCGACTGTTTTTCCGTAAGGTACGCCGTGAAGAATGATTTCGTCGGTGGTGCCTTCAGAGTGGTTTGAGTTTGGAAGAGGAAGCAATTTTGCTTCATGTACTACTTTTGCGAGGGTAGCATCTCTCTGGTTAATCAAATAATCCTGCGGAGACATTGTGTGGTAGCCAAAACGTGCTGCGTTTGTCAACGCTGTTGTTTTCTGCAATAATCTACTGCCTATCTTGATCATCTTGACCTTCTGTCGTTCTTGAAGAAATAATTTTTAAGTGCTTTATCCTTTTGAAATTTTCCTGCTACTTAATGTAGGTATTTTGAAGTTTAATTTGCTTTTCATCATAGATCAGCTGAGTGCTCCATAATACTACAAACTTCCGAGAGAGTAAGAGAAATGCTATTAATTGCAACAATTCAAAATACACTTGCAAACTTATTTTCATAAAATAGTGGAGGAAAAAAGAATGATACTTTTCTAGAAGTTTCAGTGTAGAACAATCGAAATTTTGGTAGCGTTGCAAATAGACGCTATTATTATTACTTTGTAGAAATGTTAGGGACTCCGAATTTCTTGGATATTTGAACATTAACAACAAAAAGATTAAGCTCAGGCTGATTCCTTATTATAGAAAAATTTATCAAAATCAGTACCAAGATTCAGCATCGATTTATAAATCTCCTGGAATTTATCTCTCAGACGCGCTTCGTTTCCCATCGAGAGATTTCGACCTGGGTCGTGGTAGTCGAACGGGTCCGCTATACTGATGTAAAATTGGTCGGCATTCCTGTTCGAGTACTCGCCGATCAACTCAGTCCAAGGTTTGCGAGGGATCATATGCCCATGTCGTACTGACAAAGTCCCTCGATGTTTCGGGTATTTCTCTGCGAAAAACTCAAAAAAGCCGGTCAGCAGCGTCCACAATCCCATAGTATTCTTTCTCGGAAAACTTTTTTTGATTTTCTCAACATCGATTTCGAAATCCAAACGCATAGCTTCATCGAATTTACGATCATATTCTAGCGTTCTTTTGATTTTCATCTCCCTTGGCTCTCTTTTATCTATATTCAACATTTGCAACGAGGGAAGCACTGGTGGGTCGAGCATCTGAAGGTAGTTGATCACCATCAACACAAAGCCGTAAGAAGAAACAGCGTTTTGTCCGGAGCATATCCCGTTATTTTTCGCCCACATCTTCACCAATTTTCCAAGTTTTGCGCAGCGATCATCGACCTCTGCGTATGTTTGCAGCAATTTAGAGTTTATCACTCCAAGCACGTTATTCACACAGAGATCCACGGTATAATTCTCTACAACGAAATCAAATTTTATGAGCGGAATTCGAACATTTGAGCCAGCCACTAAAGTTACCTTCAATTTATCATCATTGTCCAAATTTTTAAAGTAACATTCATAAATCAGCCTAAGCAGTTCTCTTTCGTTTACATAATTCTCTGTGTTCAATGAAACATCGATATCTGAGCCAGATGTCCCAAAGTTATTCACATTAGACCCGAATATACTGAACGAAACCTTATGCAATCCCATTGATTTAAAATCGACTTCTTCCATCATTTTCAAGAATTTTTCAATCAATGGCTGCACCACTTTTTTCTGTGTTTGACAAACCTCGATAGTCTTCTCTCTGAGGATAGTTTCCAAATACTGGTCATAGCGCTGTGGTATAGAACGGTATTTTTGGAGTATCGCGGGAGTAAATGTCAGAGTGCGAAAGGTTTCCAACTCGCGACTGGTCTTCATGTCAGCGAGCTCCTTTTCGATTCGGGAAGCTTCGGTTTTGTTGAGTATTTTTTCTGTGAGGGCTATTTTTATGAAGGTTTCAAGGTTGTCAACTGAGATTTTGATGTCTGTGAGTTTTGCTTGCAGAATTTCTGAAAATGTTGCAGGGTCTTGAGACTCTGGCGAAAGGATTTCATCGTATTCGCTTTTTAGAAACTTTTTGATGCCGGAGATTGGATTATTGCCTTCTTCAAGCAATAGAAGTACAGTATCGATAAGATGTTCAAGCTTTTTTTTGAATTTGGGCACTCGTTTCCTTGATCTTGTGACACTTGTTTCGCTGCAGGTACTGAGAGTATCAGAGTTGGCTTGGTTCATTTATTTGAGATGCTGAATTTTTTATCTTTGTTTAATTTCAAATAATTCGAGCTCTTATACGCGCAGTTTACTAGAGAGTTGCTAGCTTTCATGTATGATTCAAACCGCGATATCGCAGAATGAAATCTTCAAGATGTTATTAACTATTAATTTTTGAAGTGATGATTATTTCTAGATTTGAACGTTGCTCATTATTAAAAGACTACTAAGCTTATGAAATCAGGCGTCACATCTTGCGGAGATCTAGTTCAAATGAATAAAAATTTCGCGTGCATAATGCCAGAGAAATTCTTAACTTATAACAGCAATGCTCGGAGTTATTCCTGATGCTAATAGGGGTTTTCTGAAACAGTTACAACGACAAATTTCTAACGAAACATTCTCATTATCTAAAGAAACCCAAGATCGAGTTAAACTCGGAACTCATTATATCTTTTATCTGTTTTCATACCTGTTCTAATTAGTAATTCGTAATTTTTAGTAAAGTACAGCACTCAAAATTCTCTCAGGGGGATTGTTTTTCACAATATATATCTTCATATGAAATTCATGTTTCTACTTTCCTCCTATCCATTTGATCCTGAGATGGAGATGATAAAAAAAACTGAAGCAACGACTTCAGTGCTATAAATCCTTCTCAAGGGTTTCTGTCTTTAGCAGCGAAATTCTCTATAAAAATTATTTATCTCTTTAATTAGTTATTGTTTATAAGTTGAAGAACTCGGTCTATGCACTTGAGTCAATGAATCTCATTTAAGCAACCCAATTCAACGAAAAGTTGAAGAAATCGAAAAATTATGTTCATCTCCATATTTCTTCTCCATTAGAGTTGCCTTTCTTGCGGTGGTCCAGGCAAACATCTATGAAAAAAAAATTGGTGGATACTTCAAAAAATCACGTCGACTCGCTTGGCAATTTTCTTTATTTTTGCTCATTGCAATAACTGTCAACTACCTAATAACTAACTTCAATTTTTTTGACAGATCAATGACTTCAGATTCTAATAAGCTCTCTTGATTAAAGTACCTGAATATTTAATTCGCCTTAGGCTCAACTGGCTCAGACACATAACAAAAATTAATTCATTAAAAAATGAATCGATATTTGGTTTCGTTGATCCTCGCTGCTATCCTGACAGTCAGTTTCTCTAATGAGGCTTGCTTGTCTATCCACATCGACGCGAATGCAGTCTACTCTGAAACAAACCCACCAACCGGATCTCAATCCGCTCCATTTCTTACAGTTGCAGATGCTATCGACGCCTGGAACAACAACATCTCTCAAGAAGCGGGAACTTGCAAAACAATTGCATTTATTCTGGCTTCTGGAACTTATCCGATCAACAGTACCCTGACTCTGGACGGTCAGGACAACTCTTTTTCAATGATTTTTGACAAAAGCAACGATGTTACCGATATCTCTGACATAAAGCTTTGGTTCAACGACCAAAGTCAATTGGTATTACAGAAGATCAATCTCTTGACCTTCTCGAACATGACAATGCAGTTTGACTCATATATCGAAGCGAATGGAAACTTAATCATCCAAGAAACCCAAAATGTTTCCCTATTTAAACTGAATATCTCTGAGAAGGCCTATGCAACTCAGTTTTCACCTAGAATCAACCTGAATGACGTTCAATCTTTTACGGCCAAGGCAATTCTGCTTTCCCAACGATCGCCTTATATCTTCCAGCTGAATAACATAAGCGCGTTAAACTTTGATAATTTCACTTTGTACTACTCAGTAACAGCTGAGAGCATCGAAACTGACCAGCAAGGCCCCTCTTGCTCAATTAATATTACAGAGGCTAGTACTCTATCGCTCTCTAGCTTCCGCGTTACCTCTCCCATTGGAAGCTCTTTGCCCCTAACTAACAAACTGATTTACAATGGGGTTGTCTGTGTCCAGAATATCCGAACAGTCGGGATTTCCAACTTCAACGTAGACGCATTACATGCCTCGAATGAGAAAAACGATGTGCTGAAACTGGTAAATGTAAGCAATGCGAGTCTGAGTAGCATCAGCTTCCATAACGCCATGGTGAAATCAAACGATAACAACACTTTAGTAAGGTTTTACAATACCTCTCGAATTAATATCACTTCGATATCGATACAAAATATCACTGATTCTGCAGCCGCACCCTCCTTCACACCTGACTTCAAGTCACATGGCTATTTCCGCTTTTTCGAGCTGGGTTCGGACCCTCTTCTCGAATTCAACGTCACGATCAAAAACGTTCAAATTTCTAATTATAACGTGCGCATGGCTTATCTGTTCAGCTCGGTTAGCGAATTCGCCTCGTTTAGTTTATCCTCACTCTATATGGATCCTCTTACCACCCTGCAATACGGAGGCTTGTTCAGATTATTCAGAACTCACGACAACCTCACCTCTTTTCTTGGCTGGTGCACAAGCCATTCGTCTAAAATCACCATTACGAATGTGACTCTCAATAATATTTTAGTTAACAACACCGCACTTATTGACTTTGGGCATATCGATTCTCAAACAGGCTCCGCTTTTACGACACCATGCTATAACGAGCCCGTCGAGGCGGTTATCAGTAATTTGAATCTATTTGACCTTCAGTTTTCTGTCACCAGAAAGAAGGCATACGGACCTTTAATCAGGCTGCTGGGAGTGAAAACGACCTTCCAAGATTTCACAGCGACGAATACTTTCATTAACATGAGTCAGCTGATCTCTGCGGAAGGCTCAATTTCTAGTCTGAGAATCAAAAGAGCAAACTTCAGCAGCGTGAGCTTTTACCAAGGCGGGTTCGTGAACCAGAACGCGGCTTGGACAACAATCAATGCAACGAGTTTTAGTGAGGTAGAACAGACACCTTTCGGTACCTCAACCCGTTACTTCCCATTTTATCGGGCGATACTCATCGAAGACAGCTTCTTTACATCAATGTCGCTGATTAAATCAAAAATGGTACAGTCGAGTCTCCCGTTTTTGCTGCTAATCAACAACGCTTTCTCCGATATGCAAATCAAGTTCGAATCTGGCATTGGCGTGTACGGTAATTTCAACCCTAGTGACCTGCTTTCCTATACGCCAGATAGTTACAGACCTGACGCTAGCCTTCCTCAGTCACCGTTGGGATCAGATATCTCCGAGCTCATCAATTACTATGCGGATAGCATAGAAACAACGGAAACGATATCCTATTGGTCCCTAGTCGCTAACAACAAGTTTTCAGATGCAATGATCGACAACGATTACTTTTTCAGCTTCAATCAATATTCGATGATAGGTTCGCAGTTCATTTTCATCGAAAACATATTCTACAACGTCTCCATTAACTACCCTCTTTCCCTCGTTATTTTCGACAAGGTCTCGATCGTTGCAGTGATAAAAAATAACGTGACGCTGACCAACGGAGTGAGTAGATTTTTCGAATTTCAAGACTCAGACAAGCGAAAAAAACTTATCATGGATGGCAACTATTTCAGCCTTTGCGATTCGACTGTGCTTTTCAATATTGGTACCAGACAATATAATGAGATCTCGCTAATCAATAACGTGTTCACCCATATCACGACTGTGATGTCTGCAGTATATCTGAGTGTTGACATATTCCAGAGCATTAATATCGCAAACAACACTTTTAAGGATTGTGTCATCAGAGTTTATACCTCTGCGAGTCTTCTAACTCTGATTCAGAAGAGGAATGACCAGACTGCCCACATCCCTAACCTGATTTTCGAACAAAATACCTTCATCAACATCACATCGGACCTCACGGAGAGAAATAGAATCCTTTCGAATACCATTGTGACTCTTGAAATGGAAGTAAAGCAGCAAACTCAAAGCCAAATTCAGATTACTAAATGCAGTTTCATCAACGGAACTGACATGGAATACGTCACTCCATTGAAGATAGCTACGGATAGACTGGAGATCACGGATTCTTTGTTCCAAGACATGGAGTTCTTGCACGGAGAAGGCTTAATCGATGTGATGACAACGAACTTGAGAGTCAACAAATGCGTTTTTAAGAATATTTACGCTTCGAACTCTGTGCTCGGCGCTGTGTTTTACATCTCATCTTACAATCAGAATTTCATCGTTGAGTTGTTTGAGTCAAATTTCACGAATTTAACAGCGCAGCGAAGCACTCTGATGCAGGTTTACGGCAGTGTTCCGGTGATTACCATCTGGTTTTGTCAGTTTACTCAGACCATCGCTGAGACGGGAGGCGTGATCGCGGTCGTCGGATCACAGAATATTATGATTTCAACTTATGGGAGCATTTTTGATCTGAACTACCCCTCAAATCCAGACTCTCAGCAGCGAGTGAAACCTACCTTCTTCTCTTTCGAAGAGTCGATAGGACTCCTAAACGTTACATCCTCGTCAATTGTACTGGGTGGGCTCTATACCGGCTCTTTTGTCAAAATTCAAAACTCCCCGCAACTTTCTTTCTTGCTGAACAATTCGGAAACGGAGTCAGGACCATTAATTGACAATAACCAAAACGGGACAATCGTCGTCAATTCGAGCTTGCAGACAGCAAGAATGCTTGACAATATCATTACCCAAACTCAAAGTTTCATGGCCATTTTACTCGGCGATGACTCGCTCAATGTCACGGTTCTTGGTTGCACTTTCAATATGGCTGGAGTTGCGACACTTCCTCTATTCCGCGCTACGATTACCAATTTCTTGAGCTTTACTTTGGAGAATTCGACTTTTGAAAACATGGATACAGTTTCTTTGGATAACTCGGTTCGAACGATCACCGACGCAGGTGATAGCACAGGAAGGAAACTCTCAGGTGTCATCAATATCGTATTTACAGCCAGTTCTCAGCCCAATGTCAAAGGACTATACAATTTCACCGTCCTAAATTGCACGTTTATGGACATCACCTCAGCTACCACTGGAGCAATATCGGTGCTGAGTCCACAATTGGATATTAGTGTGCTCGTGAACGTTGAGTCTTCAATATTTTATAACCTCACCGCGAACTTCGGCCCTGCAATAACTCTTATCAGTCCGGGTTGGGGCGGAAATGGGACGATTGCAAGCTCATTGAATGTGAACGCGTCGAATTTTACATCTACACACGCTGGACTATCAGGCGGTGCTATCTTCAATACGATCAGCAGCATCCACGTGATGAACTCGATTTTCGAAAATACCTCAGCAGGGTATTCTGGAGGAGCTATCTTCGATAATAGCAACCATCTAAAAGACGTCGATATCGCTACTAACAATACATTTATTAATAATTTCGCAGGAAACAGCTCGGTGGTACTGTCCGGAAGACCCACTATTCTCGAAATAACCTTTGATAAATCTTCCATTATCAACAGTCTTAGAGACGTATCTTCATATATCTGTGATGGAATCCAGTGCATCGATAACGCCACCTCATACTCGCTTGAAAAGCTCAAAATCACTGCGATGCTCTTGGATGAGTTCCAACAGCCAGTCTTTGACTCTTCGACCTTCGCGAAGTTAACCATCAGCTACAAGACGACCAATTTGCTGTATTCAACCTGTTACCAAGGTTCTTGCACAATCGTTGACTCAAATATCACGCTGTATGGCAAAGCGCAGCAAGTCATTAACATGACATTCACTTACAGCTCTGAACAATTCGAACTTGTAAATTATACTAGAGTTACGCTTAGAGAATGCTTGCAAGGAGAAATCAATGTCACGTTGACTGAAACCTGCGCACTTTGCGCCGCTCCAAAGTTTTCTTTCCATCCCACTGATGAATACTGCAAAGATTGCCCTGCTTATACCATTTGCAATGGAGGTTCTAATGTGTCCTTGATTGAGGGTTATTGGAGAAACAGCTCACAATCCGAGAATATCCTCGCTTGCAATGACACGAATAGCAGCAGAAGGTGTCTTGGTGGTTATGATTCTCAGTGTGCGAAGGGTTACCAAGGTCCTGTTTGCATGCAATGTGATTATTCTCTGATGTATGCGAGAAGAGCGGGACAGCAGACATGTGAAGAATGTCCCTCGCAATTCCAAACGACGATGTTGTTCACTTTAATTTGGGTGTTCACGTATTTGTACTCAATTTACCAGTACATCAATCAGAGGGAAGAAAATGAGAACGTCGGAGATGATAGAGCCGATACGTTTATAAAAGATTATACTTATAGAGCGCAATTCTTGGAGCTGTTGACGACATACTCTCAGATCATCTCGATCGTTTCTTCGTTTAATGGTGCGTTGGCCACATACTTTAGCTTTATCGGAGGATCTGGGGTTAGTACACAGAGTCTATTCGTTCCTGAAGGTTGTATAATCTTGCACTCGGGTTCGACGACGCTGGAAGTCGGTTATTGGTCATTAATCGCGAAACTTATAACACCTTTCGGTCAATGGCTGGTGCTCTTTTTAACGTATTTGATTTTCTTCCGTCGATTCAAAATGGACACTGCGGCCTGGCTGCGAGTCCTATTGATGGGTGTCACGTTCTACCTCATTACCTTTCCATCAATTTGCGAAGCCTTACTGCAGTTCCTGTTTTGCCAGCAGCTCGACCCAATGGACTCAGCCACTTATCTCTCATTTGATCCTAACATTTCTTGCGACTCCAGCGACTACGCCTGGTTCACTCGTCTTCTCGTAATTCCTCTTCTTATCATCTGGGGACTCGTTCTTCCACTGCTATTTTATTTCTCCATCCGATACAAGCGAAAACATGTGAGAGGCATCAGATTAGTTTTCGGACAATTGGTTAACCTTTACAAGGAGGACCGCTACTATTGGGGTATCGTTACGCTTATCCTTAAAGTCCTGCTGCTTTTGGTAAAGAATTTGCTTAGTGCCGACGTAAAGACCCGAGCATTGTCAACGATCATCATATTGTACGCATACAAATGGTTCATGGACTACAATCAGCCTTATGTCCACCCTCAAGTCTACCGAGGAGTACAACTCTCGCTCTACGCCTTTATCGCAACGGTGTTCTTCTCGTTTTATTTTGAGAATAATAGCCCGGTGCTTCAAACCTTATCGCTTATTGCTATTATTTTCATAAACACTATCGGAGTTGGATATCTTCTGTATTTCATCACGAGGAATATGATCACATCCCTTAAATTCAATTGGAATGCCTTTAGGAGGTATGTTGCAGACAAATACAAGACAGTGATTCGTCGCCAAGCCAGATCAACTATTCACAAATCAATTGGCCCGGAAAAAGATATCAGTCTAACTTCTACAATTGTATTACCCGAGAAAAATGGCGAGGTAAACGGAATAACTCAGGAAAATCTCGTGAAGAGTGAGGAAGCTAAGCCTAAAGAGACGAAAAAGGATGAGTCTAATGATGACATAGAGAAGTCAGGAAGCATGCATGAAATAGACCTTTCAAAAGACCACGGCGAGCTTTAAGAGAAAGCGGATAGTTAAGATATGGGTTAGTTTTTTTTATCAGAATAGCTTTGCACTCAGTTTATTCGTTTAAGTGATTTATAAGAAAACACAAAATATTCATATTGAAATTTCGAAATTTATACGTAGGTGGTCTGCGTATGCTTATTATACACCTAACGTGAGAGAATTTAATCAAAGTTATTTCAAGTTAGTCATGCGGAACTAGCATCCGTTAATTTCTGTTTCTCTTTTCGCTTTCATCAAAGAGGGGAAAAAATTGAATAAACCTTATAACTGTCAATTTTTCAGGTAAATGCATTAAAATCTTTTTGTATTAATTGTCATCATGAAAAGGGATCATGTTGAAAAGTTAAAAAACTAATATCTCGATATAATATCCAAGAGCTATAAAAAAAATACCCTGGAAGGCGAGTTTAGACTCTGCACTCTGGCAGAGCTCCACTCATAATCATACTAATTGCATAATCTTCGCTCGTAGTCTCTACGAAACAGATCGGCCCGTGATCATCACAATGATCACTATCATGGTGGTGCAGTTTGCCATCCACGATGTAGTCAATATGACCGTCGTGCACTATCTTTGGATGCCCGCAATTGTCGCCATGAACGTGTCTGAATTTCCTCGTAATCTTGCATAAACACAAGTGTCCTCCTTTCTTCTGAATCTTAAGCTTATTGCAGAAGTCGTCTTCCAAAGGGCATTCATCAAGCTCTTCTAAGTGGCGATGCGTGTTGCCCTCTGATGCCGTTGTAGTTTCTAACTCGTGAGCTTCTTCAGAGCTGCAGCAGTCGCATTTTCCGCATCCTTTATAACCTGGTCCACAATTGCAGACTAGGCTATTACAGTTTTTCTCTGACAGCAGCATATCTAAAGTTAAACATTTACTATAATGTTTGACGATGTCAGTATAAGCCGTAAAAAGACTCCTATAATCAGAATAATGAGAAACTGCGGCCAAACGGTGGGAGCGAGAAGGATTAACAGCGTCGTTATCGACTTGCTTATCGACTGTCTCTCCATTCGAATTTTTGTAGCTTAAGTAGCCATCGTTAGAGAGGTGATAGATCGTACCTTTATATCGAACGACTCCTTTGAAGTTATTTGACTCACTCGAAGAGAGACAAGGACCAGTCATGCTCTCCAGAGTCTTATGCTTTTCACAGCACGTCAATGGGAAATGCTCTATATCCCCAAAGCCAAAGTCATCATGTGAGGGGGAATTCGGAATGGCTGAGAACTCTTCAAAACCCGTCGAAAAGACAAACGCTGAAGGTTCCCGTAAGAGTTGCTGCTGATTCAACTGAGCTAGATCTAATTCGGGGCCAAAATTTGTCTGATTCGTGTTCGGAGAAGATTTGATTCCGACATGAGGTTCAATAACGACGAATTTAGACACTTTTCGTTCAAGAAACAGCGACGATTCCTCGTCACCGTCATCAGGTACCACAATAGTTGCATTCTTTGACATGTTACTCTCACTTTTCACCGAAGCTGTCGTATTGGTCGTTTCTTTGGTCATAAAAGACTCGTTAACTGTCGCTATCAACTCATCTTCATGTTCCAGTAGATGTTTACGTAAAGACGAGCGATTTAAGTACATCTTCTTACATATCTTACAATAATATTTTTCTCGAATGTCCTAATGTCATTATGGTGTGTTATTGCCTCTACTGCCATATAATTAGAGATTATAATTACCTTTCCAGCACATAATTGCATATGACGCTCGAATTTCCTCAGATCTGAGAACTTTGTCTCACAAACTTCACATTTGTAAACACTTCCAAAGCTATGGACTTTTTCATGGCGATTCAGGTTTGAAAGCTATGAGTGTCATTGATATCCTTTAGTTGTTTTTTTTTTATGATAACTTACTTGTGTAAAGGTTCTTCCACAAACTTCACATTTGTAGGGTCTATCTCCTGTATGAGTTCGTTCATGCTTCTGCATCGAAGAATACTGAGTGAAACGCTGTCCACATCCTGGAATATGGCTAAAACAGAGTTAGAATGAAGATGGTCTATCATCTACTACCATTGATAAGGTTTTTCGCCGTTATGGATCCGCAGGTGTTCAGTCAGAGACTTCTTGGCTTTGAATGACTTGCCGCAGTTCTCGAAACTGCAAAAGTAAATGCCTTGAGTGTCCATAATAGAATGTGAATGTGTAAGATGCGTGATTCTTGTAATTTCGATCGAAATGATTTAATTAAAAAAAGTAATCACTTATAGGCCCAACGATAAAACATTTCAACAAATAACCAATCTGATCAAGAGTACCGAGAGATGAGACTAAAATAGGCATTGACTGTTTTCCGTCTGAAAATGCAAATGAATGCTAATTATAATCTATTATACTAACATTTGTTCCAATGGAGAGAATTATGTTCTAAATGTCAGACTTTGCAAACACAATCCGAAGATATATGGCTAAAGCTTGGAAGGCATTTATTTTAATTCAGTTGTGGTTTGAGATTAGAAGTGAATTTGGTTTCCCTAATGTATTTGATTTTTGCCATACCCTGATCATGTGAATCACTTGAGGTAACTGTGACTCAATGGTACGAGTTCAAGAGGTGAGGATAGTCACAGACATTACCTTGGACCTTGCGATAGCTATCTGATGTGAACTTAAATAGATAGTGCAGAAGTACAACAAGATAATATAGAAATTACAGCTTAAGAAAAGGGTGTCCATCAATGGAAACAATGTTTCAACTCATGCCTCATGGTTCAAAGGTAACAAGCAATAATTTAATTTGGCCGCGATCATGGTCCCTTTTTTACAAAATTCTTTTGCTAAATTGAAGGTAAGATTGAATGAAAACGATATAGTAATTTTTGCATTAGAAATAAATTTTGTTATTTGAATTAAACAATAGAGAGGAAAGTTGGAAGTTAAACAGAGAGAATAAATAACTAAAATGAACACTAAAAACATTCAATTGCAAGAGCAAGACCAGCATCTTGATGAAATTAACGATATTGTCAGACAGATGGATCAGCAAGCTAGGAATATTCATGGGGAAATAGGCGTCCAGAAAGAGTATGCTCTTCCAATAGCTTTGACCGGCTAAAATTTGTGCTTGTATGATAGATTAATCGAGGATATGGATCGCGGAATGGATAAAACAATGGAGAAAATGAGCTTTGTTCACAAAAAACTCAGCGTTTTGCTCAAGACTAAAGGTAAAGAAATTTGATTATTCAAATAATTTATTCTTTTCCGAAAAAAGATCAATCACAGCTTTGTATGATTCTAGTTCTCACGGGAACACTTATGGTGCTTATATTCTTCACTGTTTATCTGTAATTGGAATTTACTGCATGATATTGCACTCGTTGAAAGGATCAAAATGCATGCTTCTGTCAATATCATGTAAATTCATATGGGATATTAAAGTACTGAGAATATATCTCATTGGAAGAAATGACTGTTTTTTGGATTTGCTTTATTCCTATTCAACATCTTGAGGTTCTATAGAATTACTGTGGCATAAAATTTCCATGCTGGTGCTCAAACAATTCAATGAATTCCTTCGGAGATTTTTTCACTATCTGAATCATTCACTTATGTATGAATAGCCTGTGTCTAGCTTCTTATAAAGTCACACGCAAGAAACGCATGGGTTATTCGCAACTCTATTTGAGATCAGATAATTACTAAGAAAAAATGAGAAAGAAAATTCTATGGCTTATTAATTCAACAAAATCTTACACTCCTAATATCAAGGATAGAGAGGATGGTATGTCAACTTATAGGAGGCACTTCATGAAGCCTTCGCCATCAAAAAAAGTGAAACATTGAGCGGATTAATTCTTACTGTCTTGAGAATAATTGAAAATTAATAAGAAAGATTTAAAGAATTGCAACAACAATACTGCTCGCAGAGAAGCCATGGGATGCGGTAACACCAAAAGCCGACAAGAGATTGGACGTCCTCAAAGAATACAACCATTCTTCGATGAGAAACCAATAACACATCCAGTTTCGCAGGAACCAAAAAAGCAAGGCTCGATAAATTTGGACCAACAAACAGAACCAACTCAGCATTTTGAATTGAATCAACAAGTCAATCTAGTGCAAGCTAAAGAAAAAGGTCAACCAGAGTTGGCTAAGAGCAACCTACAACAGAATAAACAGGAAAATGCACAGGAAAATAAATCGGAAAAGAAACCAAAGAGCAAAGCAGAGCTTTCATTGGCAGACCGCTCTCTTAACCTTTCTCAAGAGCTTTCAGAGCTCCGCCATGATGATCCTAAGTTCAACTTCAAAGATGGGGAGCTTTCTCCCATCG
>ENA-UOTZ01001409-UOTZ01001409.1-compost-metagenome-genome-assembly--contig:-NODE-1409-length-16419-cov-6.568902_pt1 | contig 16419 bp, 10 predicted proteins | sample MGYA00238144_ERZ746983 | MGnify/ENA primary metagenome ERZ746983 (study PRJEB28759, sample SAMN06268863) | compost metagenome | isolation source: single cell | place: USA: California, Emeryville, Joint...
AATTCTTTCACCAATAAATTCTTTTTAACATATTCATGGTGACTTGCGATGAAAACAATCCTACTTTGCTACCAAACCCGATTAGGCCTGAGGAGTTAGAGCCTTTAAATATGTCCTACAATGTGTATTGCCCGTGTAATGTTTCTCAGCCTGTTTCTTTGGAATCGGGCTCGCTCGATGTCGGTATCAAGCATCTCCCGTATTTAAAACCCAACTGGAGAGCTGAATCTCAAAATTACCAACTCTCTTTCTTCACGCTCTAAATATAAGTTCAATACTTGTTCTTTTTTCTGGTGCAGCTCCCAAAAAAAATCGTTGACGATTCATTGATCATAATAACCGCTCTATCTCACCTGCTGTTAGCGAGTTTTTGTAATATTTATTTCTGATTGCTAACTGGAACAACTCTTACTCAACAATCATAAAAAACTAAGGCACAAACCCCTCGAGGCAGCTTTCTTCTTTGAAAGTAGCCTTGTATAACTTTAACTGTCTGCCTGTTCCTCTTTCTGAGCGAGTTATCTAATTTTTATTAACGGGTGGAGCTCTCTCATTGGAGATTGATAATTATATAATTATTCAACTCCTCTAAATGAAAAAGTAATAATTAAAATCCTTCCAACTGTTTAAGGAAGTAAATGTTGGCAATGCACCAAGCAAAAACAGATATTTTTATTTCAAGAATGAATTTAATTCCAATATTTTGAGTTTATACCTCCAAATAAAATGAACGTTTTTCTTCAATTCAAGAACAAAGCTCATTTCGATGCCTACAGATACGATTTCCAACTGCAGTTGAGGAAAAGAACCGCGATGGCCACCATTGCAACGCTGCTTCTCATCATAAACAATTGCGTTGCGTACATTCTTAATCCAAATCTTGGCCCACCCCTTTCAAAAACGTTATTTTTTCTCAGAGTATCGTTTTGCGTGTTAACGCTTGCTGGAGTACTTTTGGCCAAGCGGTTTGCAAAGAAAATTCAAAACCACATTAGAATCGTGAACTTTTTTTTGGATATCACTGCGTCTTTGGTTGTATTCGTGGTGTATCCCGTGGCTGGAACGGTGACTGTGGATTCGTTTAGTAAGCTCGGAGCGTATTTATGGGCTTGGGCTGGTGCATTTGTGCTATTAACGATGAACTATACTTTGGGCACTTGGTGGATGAGAGCACTGGTGGCGACGATTCAAATTATCTTTTTCGTTGTATTTTTGTTTCAGAGAGAAGTGTATCACATTACAGTATTTTGCGGGCTTACATACGGCATCATATTTTATGTGGCAACGATTTATTTGCAAGAAAGATTTGATCGTTTGAATTTTCTTGAAAAACGGAAGATCTATGAGAACTATGAGGCGATTAAGAAGATCTTTGACGATATAAGTCAGGGTATCATGATTGTGGATCAAAGCAATGAAATCATTTACGCAAACCGAACAGTCTCCACATTATTTCATCAAGATTCAAAAACTCTGTCCTTAACTGAGATTACTTCGCAGATATACGTGAAATCAGTCTCTCCTTTAATCCCTATGGAATCACTGAGCACGGAGAGAGTCCTGACGACGCAAGAGAATGTAGGAGTAAAATCTATCAAACTTCGATTTTGTTTCAATTGTTTTATCTATTAGAGTGGCATGCACCTCTTAAGTGAAGATCTCGAAACGATAAAGAACTCATTATTTAACTCCTCGGCTGAGAATTCGCCAATATCTGTGGAGAGCTACTGGCAAAACCCCCTTGTACCATCACAACGAACCCATTTATCCATCAAGTTTACATCTTCTCTCTTTATGGATAAGCAAGTATATGTTATCAATATCACTGATACGACAGACAGAGACTCTCTTATCGCTGCGCAAGCAAGCAGTGAGTATAAGACTCGCCTTCTCTCTTCAGTGTCCCACGAATTCAGGACGCCTCTAAATGGAAGTATCAATTTCATCGAACAAGCCCTCAATGAGCCTTCAGTTTCTAAAATATTGCAAGAAAAGTGGCTCACGCCTGCCCTAAGGTGCAACCGCCTTCTCCTCTCTCTCGTCAACGACATCCTTGATTTCTCACAGATACATGCTGGAAAGCTGAGGCTCTGCTTTGAAACTAGAAACGTTGCCGAAACTGCTAAGGAATGCATCGAACTTCTTGAAATACAAGCTACGAAGAAGAATCTCAAACTCGAGCTGATCAACAACCTCAGTCCACTAGAGGCACAGTTATCAACAGATCATAACCGACTCAGACAAGTGATTTTGAATTTGTTGAGTAACGCAGTGAAGTTCACTTTTCAAGGAGGCGTCACTTTGATTCTTGATCCAGTTTCCGCGAAAAATCCTTATTTGATGAATTATAGTTCTGTCGAAGGCGTGAGGGTATCCTGTCGCGATACAGGAATTGGAATCAGGAAAAATGACCAAGAAAAGCTGTTTAAAATGTTCGAAAAAATAGAGTTGGAGAATAGAGCTCAAATTAATTCAACGGGAGCGGGGTTAGGGCTGGTAATTTCAAACAGCATTGTCCAGAGATTGAGTCCGAAGGACCTAATTGGACAAGAGGATGATTGTATAAAATTTAACTCCAAAGAAAACGTGGGAACAACATTTTACTTTGAAGTTTATAATCGTGAAGAAAACCCCGATTACGAGCCGTTTAGTCCTCCTGCAAATCACTCTAGTAGCGTATGTTCAGAAGCAATCATAGACATCCAAAATATTCAAGAACTCGCAAGGGAAATCCCCATGCAATCGAACCAAATGAAAGAAATGGCCGTCCCTAATCGTGACACATATAGAATTCAAATAAATACTGAACGTGCATTGTCTCGGCTTTCCATCCCTTCTGTATCGAAAATTTCCTGCACGTGTCCCAAAGTCTTGATTGTTGACGATGATGCTTTCAATCTCACAACACTTGATCAGATAATTGATAAATATGGTGTCACTTGCCACTGGGCTTTCAATGGCGAAGAAGCAATAGAAAAAATTAAGTCTCGGCAACGTAACCGCTGTTGCTCAAGCTGTCAGCAATACAAATTAGTATTCCTTGACATTCAGATGCCAATCCTCAATGGATTCGAGACAGCGAGGGTGTTGAGACAAATGATCAAGAACAATGAAATAGATGAGCTAAGGATCGTTGCATGCACAGCCTTCGTGCAAGAATCCGACGAAAAGGAAGCAAGGGCAGCTGGAATGGATGCTTTTTGTACGAAACCTCTTGTTGCTTCAACAGTGAGAGAGAAGTTAGCAAAATTCAAGGTTATACCCAAAACCTCTGTATACAGTACTCAGCAAACTTCGGGGCGTACGCGGGGGAGTGAGCCATAATTTGGAAGATGCTTGGAATTAGTTCAATGAATGCATACAAGTTTAATGACTTGTTTTGAAGAAATAAATTAATAATGTTCGTTAAATAAAGGAGAGAAAGACTTTATGTTCTTATCTTAAATTTGGACATTTTTCCGCTTTTATCAGTTTAATAGCCAATTGACTAAAAGTTCAATCTTAATACAAAAACAATAAAGAAACGAACATGATTCTTTGTTAGAATGTTGAAATAGCTAATAGATTGTACTTCACATTGGGCCGTTGGGATTCGTATCATTTTTTTCTCGTGCACTCCAATTGAGAGAAATGGAGAAGCTTTCAATATCAGTAACGTTTTACCCATAATTTAGTTGCTGTGTGATACTGTGTGATAATACCTTATTGCTCACTTTTCACTCCCATACTTCTAGATTTGTCACGAGATGAGCTGACGAGGCTGGTTTCAAATTCAGAAAGAGTTTTTTTTAATGAAAAAAATTTAAGCTTTGGAGTTTATCAATTCCATCATTTTTTAAGTACAACAAAGTTGGGTCCGACTCACAATCCATGTATATTATTCCACCGAAAATTGTAGAATGTGCTACTGCTTTCACATCATGTAAGATATCATCTATATTACTTGCGGGAACTCTGGCTGGAATTTTCAAATCAATTACCAGCTGAATAGAAACAGCTCTAAATACACTGTATCTTCAGAAATTTGAGTGATCCTCTTCGTATTTGTCTAATAACTGGATTCAATCATCTTCTTTTTTAATTTATCCTATAATTTTTATAAAGTCTAACTCCTTACTTTTGAAACCTCAATTGAATCACTTCTCCTGGCTGTCTTAGCGCTATTGCTAACCGCTGTTTTACGTCTCTCTATGGATAAGCTCACAGCTCCAAGTTCCTCCAAATACCTAGTTAATTATTCATCAGTAGCAACAATTAATTATTTCTTTACTATTGCACTGATGAAAAATCACACCTTTTCCCCCCTCCCTAAAAATTCAGGTGATGTTTGCTGGTTCTGCTTTGGTCAAAAAATGTTGAGAAGCTGAACCCTCATCAACGCTAGCAGAGCCCAAAAGACACTTAAAATTTGTTTCCATGGAGCTTAGCATGAAAAAAATTTCAGTCTCTTCCCTAAAAACAAAAGAACAGACACCCAGATTTTCGACAATCTGTTCTACCAGATTAAAGCAGTAACCAATCCATATCGCCATCTCAAATCAACTTAAAACCGGTACTGTAATTAAATAAACTCAAATATATTGAGCAGTCAAAAATGGACATATTTCTCCGATTCAAAAATAAAAGCCATGACGAAGCTTACCGACTGGATTATCAGCTCCAACTGGGAAAAAGAGCTGCAATGGTCACTATATCAGCCATTGCACTTGTTATTGCAGGCAGTAGTAGGTACATTGTGAACTGTTACCACCAGTCGCTATGATCCAACTTGTCCTGAGAGTGTCATTTTGTTTATTCACTCTTTTTGGAGTCCTTTGGGCAAAACGGAAAGCTAAGAGAATCCAAAATCATATGTACAAAATCATCTTTGTGGCGTACATAACCGCTTCGTTGGCTGTGTTTACAATATATCCACTGACGGGAGGATTAATGTTGGATTCATTAAGTAAGCTTGGAGCTTATCAATGGGCTTGGGCATGCACAGCCGCGCAGTTCACAATGATTCAAACTTTAGGGACTTGGTGGATGAGAGTTGTTGTTGCGACCTTGCAAGCTGGCTTTTTCGCGGTATTTCTGTTTCAAAGAGAACCATATCACGATTCAATATTTCTCACATTATTTCTGTATGGATTCGTGTTCTACGTAGCAACGCTGTATTTACAAGAGAGATTTAACAGATTGGATTTCCTGGAGAAAAGGGAGATTTATGGGAATTACGAAGCGATTAAGAAGATATTTAACGACATTAGCCAAGGAATCATGAGAGTGGGTCAGGAAAATGAGATAATATACGCGAATCGAGCAGTTCATACGATATTTAATCAAGATTCGCAAGCTCTATCCTTAGCAGAGATTTCTGCGCAAATATACGTTAAATCGGTATTCCCTCCATTCCCAATGGATATACTGAGCACAGAAAGAGGTCTATTGACACAAGAGAATGCACCAGTAACTTTTTAAAGCTGAATTTTATATTAATTTATATTTATCAGAACGGTCCGCGCTTCTTAAATGAAGATTTGGAAACGATAAAGATGTTATTATTCAATCCTACAACTGGAACTTCCTCAATATCTGTCGAAAGCTATTGGCAAAACCCCCTTGCACCATCACAGCGAACCCATTTATCGATTAAGTTTTCACCTTCTCGCTTTACATGGACAAACTAGTATTTGTTATCAATATCACTGATACTACTGACAGAGACTCTCTGATTGCAGCTCAGACAAACAGCGAATGTAAGACTCGCCTTCTCTCTTCAGTGTCTCACGAATTCAGGACGCCTCTAAATGGAAGTATCAATTTCATCGAACAAGCATTAAATGAGCCACAAGTCCCTAAATCATTACAAGAAAAGTGACTTACACCTGCCCTTAGGTGTAATCGCCTCTTACTCTCTCTTGTCAATGACATTCTAGACTTTTCACAAATCCATGCTGGAACGTTAAGACTCTGTATTGGAGCCAGAAGCATCGTCGAGACTTCTAAAGAATGCATCGAACTTCTTGAGATACAAGCTATAAAGAAAAACCTCAAGCTCGAGTTGATCAACAACCTCACTCCTGCGGATGAAATTTTATTAACAGATCATAATCGGCTCAGACAAGTAATTTTGAATCTGCTGAGTAACGCAGTAAAGTCCACTTTTCAAGGAGGTGTCTCTCTGATTCTTGACCGAATTTCAACGAAAAAGCATTACTTGACGAATTACGGCTCCTGTAACTCTTCCCTTCAAACAGGCGTTAGGATAACCTGCCGCGATACCGGAATCGGGATTAGTCGAAGCAATCAATAAAAAATGTTTAAGGCATTTGAAAAAATAGATCTAGGAAATAGAGCAGAAATCAATTCAACAGGAGCTGGATTAGGACTCGTAATCTCGAATAACCTTGTGCAACGGTTGAGGCCGAAGGAACTAACTGGACAAGAGGATGATTCTATCAAATTCGAATCTACAGAGAATGTAGGATCGACGTTCTACTTTGAAGTCTTCAACCATGAAGAAACTTCTGAGTACGAGTCATCCAACCCTCCTATTACCGATTCTACTGGTAGTATATATTCAGAAGCAAGAATAAAGCTTCGGAATCTGCAAGAACTCATCAGAGAGCTCCCAATGAAGTCGAATCAAGCTAAAGAAGAATTTCCTCCTTCGAATATTGAAAATATTCCCACTTCTCATACTGAGAGAATTCAAATAAATCCTGATAGTCCTCTAATTATCCCTGGTCTCATAGCTGCTTCCCAATCGAAAACTTCTTGTACATGTTCTAAGGTCTTGATTGTTGATGACGATGTTTTCAACCTTACAGCTCTCGATCAAATTCTTTTATCGAGATATGGTCTTTCTTGTGATTGGGCTTTCAATGGGAAAGAAGCTATAGAGAAAATTCAATCTCGGCAACATAGTCGCTGTTGCGCAAAATGTCAGCAGTACAGGATCATATTTCTAGATATTCAGATGCCAGTATTGAACGGCTATGAAACGGTGCGCCTTTTAAGACAAATGACAACAAATCTTGAGATTGATGACCTGAAGATCGTCGCATGTACAGCCTTTGTGCAGGAATCTGATGAGAAAGAAGCAATGGCAGGCTAGTATGGATGCGTTTTGCACGAAGCCCATCAATGCATTATCAATAAAAGAGAAGCTGATGAAGTACAATGCCACGCCAAGCGCCTCTCCGAAGGAGCAACCGTATATGAAAGAACTTTAGAATTTGTTATTGAATTAGCTGTATAAGCAATGAATTAGTTGATATAAAAAAGTTAGAGATTTTGAAAGGTTCAAGAGTCAAATGAACCTCAGTTTGAGGCCATTTTCTGAGAACCTATTGGGTTTTTTCTCAGAGGTCGAAATATGTCTATATATAATATAATTTAGCAAATGAGCAATTTTTACAATATTCTTACTTTTCTTGAATACCCTTCAAAATTAAGATCTATGTATCGCCATGAAAGCACAGCCTACAACCTAGCATCATCCTCTCTGAAAAAACTATTGGGTTGTTTCCTAATTTCTCTCATTATAATCTTTGTGAAAAACGCTTAGTCGCGTATAATGTCGGTTATCTAGGTGCAAGAGAAGCGAACTTTAAATTCAACTGATAAAAGAAGCCTAATTCGTACAGTGAGAAGCACATACCTTTTCCAATAATGAAATAATCTGAAATTCTCAATAGAATTTTCGGTTCCTTTATTTATTGTCCACTTTTTATCTTTGCTACCCCAAGCTCTTTTGACTAAATTAATGTCAAATAATGGTCAGTACGTTGAAATTGTTCATACTTCTCTTCTCTAAGATGCTCAATAAATATGTCTTATTCGTTCTTTGACCTAAAAAAAAATTTTCAATCAATCGCCTTTCTTACTCACTTAGAAACTATTTTCTTCTTTAAGATATCAATCATTTCGTGCCTGGAAATACAATAACCTTGATATATATTTTATACTCTTCAAAAGATTCCAAAAGTTCATTCATTGTGAAATAAAATTGCTTGTGTAATTTTTTTTTGCATTTTAAGAGCTATTCTGCAATAACTCCATGACAACAAAGTATGTTAACAGATCCTTTCATTGATTGAACTCAAGAGAAAAAAGGATTAAGATCGAAAAATCGAATTTGGTCAAAGATAATAGAGTCACCTACCTATTGCCCAACATCAATTTACTACTACTCTCTCTTTATGATATGTGTTTAGTATGCAAGAAATATTATCGAAAACAAACTCCGCTCGCGCTGAGAACGTAATTAAACAATTGGATTCATTTTCTGATTCTTTTAATAAGATATGAAACTACCCGATTTCTGATAAATTATTTTCAGAATCTTCAATTAGATTTTTATTTCCCAGGTCGTCAAACCACCCATGCCAGACAGTGCAAATTGCGCCCAAAATTGTTAAAAAAGAACTCTGAGATCGATTCTAAGCAGACTAACTAGCTTCTATGAGCCTGTCATTGGCACTAAAAATGACGGTTTCTCTGGATATCATGATATTTTCAATCTGTCAAGGGAATTTGACTTCGAAAAAAACTGGAAAAAATGACTCTAAGTTTTCCTTGAGAAAAACAATAGAAGATTTACTGTAATTTATGCTGATTTGTCAAGTCTCTCTGCGTTTCAATTTTCAATTCAGTTTTCTGATTCAATATTTGTATAAGAACCCGGTAATCTCTCAGTTTTGATTGAGATTCATGGCTTAAGGGTTACAAAACTCGTATTTAAATGGAGCACCCTTTGCTGTTCCTTTGATTAATAAAATTACTAAAAAAAAATAAAATTTGCAGATTATAAATAAAATAAATAGTTATGAGGGAAAAAATGAGTTCCTTATGGGTGTTTATAGTGATAGCCTCATTCATAAACTCCACAAGGCAGTGCTCCTATAATGAGTGGAGTGACAATGGGGTGTGTCAGCGTAAGATGTTGGCTACTCACAGCTTATTCAAATGATGTAATTTTAGCATGTGACGGCTCATGTGGAACCTGCAATGGGCTGGGTGTGAATGCATGCTTGTCCTGTTACGAGCCTCTCAACCTTTCTCTTGACCACGCCTGCATAAGTAACATAAATTCTTCTCAGAAATAAATCAGATAAAATTTTGTTATTCTAGTCTGCCATCCTTCTTGCGGTTCATGCAATGACATGGGCATGTATGACTGTCTGAGCTGCGTCGCCCCTGCTCAGCTTTATCAAGGCGCTTGTATAAGTAAACTCCTTTTATTTTTTGTGTAACGACTTTCAATCGCTCGAATTTAACTTCAAGCCTGCCATTCTTCTTGTCTCACCTGCAGAGGCATTTCGGATACGGACTGCCTTACTTGTGCAATTGATCGATATTTGATGAACGGGAAATGTCTCTGTAAATTTCATCTCTCAAAGCCTGTGTCTTATTCACTGCTATGGTTTCAGCTTGCGATCCTTCCTGTGCAGCCTGCTCGGGTTCTAAATCCAATTGTTCGTCTTGTAATTCAGGCTTCTACCTACAGCCACCAGCATCACCTCAATCAGAATCGGCAGAGTGCTTATCTAAGTGTCCTGCTGGATACTCTCCAGATCGCTCTACAAATACATGCCAAACTTCAACTTTTCAAAAGGTAGCGGAGATTTTTTCAGCTATCTTTAGTGTAGCAATCACAGTTATACAAACTGCAAATAGTGCTTCTGGAAGATCGTATATAAGCATGATCCTTTGTTTGTCAGCGATCGAATCAATAGCAAACATGCAATACCTCAACATCAAGCATTCCGAAATGGCTCTTAATGCTTATTCAGGAGCTTCTAGCTCTCCCATTCCAAACTGGATTGCTGATTTCAATACCCTAAACAAGGACCACATCGTATTCAATTTTGGGATTTTTGAGGAGAGCGAGATGAGCGCATTGTTCCTTGACAACTATGGAGATTCTTTAACAGAAATCATGGCTTACACAGCTATATTTTTGATTGCTGCGATGTTTGCAGTATGCAAATCCAAAGAAACATTAGCAACTTCCTATATAGGAAGAGCGTATTCAATAGCTGTAGGACTCTTTCTCTCAAATTCCTTTGGACAGATCCAGAGCCAGGTGCTATTCGGTATGATCCAGTTGCTGAAGACTAGTCTTCTCGTTGACCCATACTCTATATGTAGCTATGTAGTAGCATGGATCACGTTGTCATCAGCATTTGGTGTTCAGATTTTCTGCTTTGTTAAGCTTTCGGAAATTTTTTCATTCAAAGAGAAATCCAACATGAAACAATTTGCGAGCAACACAAAAGAAAAAGAGGATTCAGCGCGTAGAGCCAAATGGATGGAACTAAAATATGAAATGCTATTCGACAGTTTCGAGGATGATAGTAAAAATCAGTTTTTCTTCTCTTCTTGGTTAGGAGCTTACGATACTGCTTACGCTCTCATAATATTATGCTTTCAAAGTGTGCCATCAATTCAGTGCCTCTTGATAGTCGTCTTGTTAGTATGTCTCATAATGTTTGCTGTGATCGTGAGGCCTATGAAAGAGAAAATCGCATCATTCATATTCTTTTTCAATTTTGGGAGTACCTTGGTTCTGGCAATTGTCAATATGTTTCTTGCGATCTCAGATGCTGTGAATACTCAACTCTCTGAAACTGCCCATGATGCTCTAGGAAAGACGGTGTTTGCTGTAACAATGACGAATACTGGAGTAAATCTCCTCATTGGATTTGGTGGAATGGCAGTAGCTCTCTTCTCAGCCATTAAAAAATGGGGAAAAAAAGGGAAAAAACCCAATGAGCGATCTACAGGACATCAAAAGAGAAAAATTCGGAAAGAAAGAAATTTCGATGAAAGCAATGAGTTTCAAGAGCAAATACCAGCTCTGGATCACAGCCCATTGAGCAGCGGACAAATTAAAATAGCTGAAACTGCAAGACAAAGTCAAATAAGGCAGCCTCAAGCAGTGAGAAGTTTAACAATGAATCATATAAAAATAGACCCTTCAAAAGTTACTTACAGAGAAATGGGGATACCTCGTCAGCCTGAAAAAAGTGTGCCTCGTCAATTTGAAAGAGCTTCGCTTCGTCAACCCGAGGAAAATGTATTATACATAAAACACTGTTGCAGCGGTCGGGGTCATCTAGGAAGAAATGAGCCTGACTTCTCAAAAGCTTGTAAAGCATAAGGAAGTCAAAATTTGAATTAATTTTTTAATGAGAATATTGCTCGTGTTAGCTAATTATCAAGAACCTGGCGTTCTATCTTATGGAGCCTACCTTTTAATTTGAGGTAAAGTCATCAAAATTATTTTTCATCGAGTTCCTTTCTGAATGGCATGCCCTTTGTAAACGGAAAACTTGGGTCGAAATGTGAATTTAGTTACAATTTGGAATTATGTAAAGGCAAGAAACTCGGTTTCAAAAACATCGATAAGAAATGGAAATGCTTGTCTTGAACATTTTCTTTTCATGAGAATGTTAAATTCGGATGAGAAATGCAGATTTTTAACAAAATTGAGGTTGTTCTATTCAAAACTATACATAAAAAAAAAAAACTTATACACACACACCGCATTATTAATACATTAAAAATTAAGTCTATCATAATAATAAATAATTAAAGATTTTGTCTCCCAGAGAAAAACTGATCAAATACTGTTTCTCAATCTCAAGAACAAATAAGGATTGAAATCTCTTCCAAAAAGACTTCAAGAGAAATTCACCTCTGGCAATCTCCTCAATTCTCATGAAGGTGGATTTTATCAATTTTAGGGGTATGATAAAGGAATCATACTCATAAATTTGAATGCTTTTTGGAAATAGTAAATGAGCAGTGTGGGAGCTGGAGTTGTAAAGAGTATGAATGACATCTATTGACCTATAAAAGACAGTGTATCAATTCTTTTGTGAAATAAAGTAACAATGTGTAATTAAGTTTCAAAGATAACTCAGATCTTCTTAATAATTCAAAATAATAAAAGGGAAATTTTGCAATCATGTTGTATTTAATCTCGATAATTGCTTTGATATGTTTAGAGAAATTAAAATCTGAATGTCATTCAAATACTATTTGAAAAGAGAATCTTGAAAAACTAGATGATTCGGCATTGTTTATTTTGGAACGAATGAAGACGACTTTGTGTTGTGATTAGTAATAATCAGCGCGCAATGCATGGTGAAAATAGTAATTCTTTGTTCATTCATCTATCATTTTACTTCGGAATTGAAGCAGTTGTAATCTTGTATTCCTATAGTAAATTTCCAAAGTAGTCTGTTGTTACCCAAACTAATTTTTCCTCTCTAACTTTTAGAATGAATTAATACACTATTTTTTTAAATCTTCAGGGTTATATGGAAAAAGACTTTTTCTTTATTTTGTTTTTGCAATACTAATTTCACTCATCATTAGTGTTTATCAAGAGTATTCACCCTACACAAAAACTACAAATTAGTGATAGAAATAAGCTTTCATCATTAGTTAAAACAAGATATTAACACGGATCCAAAAATCTCTTGCTCGATGATATCAAGGCGTTTCAAAAATATTCCGATATTCGTAATTTTCTCGATGTCGAGTATTTACTCACATGAGATTAAACACCTCTGATAACATCTAAAAGAATGAGTTATAGCATGTGTCACAATCCAGAAGGCAAGGTGCACTATGAACGGATTCAAAGCTAAAGATTTGAGTGTTTTGATATTAGACTGAACGATAAAAAACTTAAATTATTCAAATTATAGATAGACGATTTGAAAGACAGACAAGATGCAAACACGTAACATTCTTCATTTTCTTCATCTAATCACTCTCTAGACCTCGGACCAGTAACTTATTTCCCCTGTTCTACAAACTTACCTCTTCTTTTTATGTACTTGCCGTTGCTATAGGCAGCTTCTTTACCATTACAAGTACAATGTGTGAAAATTCTTCCCTCTTACCTTCTGCTTAAAGACTCTCCTCTACTTCGACAAGTTATTTTCAGTCATCTACTTCATCCTCGCGTTTCTCTGCTTCATCTACAAAGGTTGCGACTTCTTCATTAATGCAATGCAATACCTGAATACTATCCCTCTTAGGATACAGCATGTACTACCCGCCCGGCATTCTCCCTGTTGAAGTCGTTACACTCGTAATGTTCTTAATCTGGCAATATATCCGCATCGATGTTGGTATGATGATATTGTTTGACAGCATCAGTTAATTGCAGTTTATTTAAAAAGGTGAGACTGGAAATAAAACAGAGAGCGTCAGAACAGCATTCTGGTTCCTCATTCTCAGCTGCCCTGCAGTCATCGCGTTTGTATTTTTCCTAGATCTGCAAACATATGTGTAAGGAGCTTGATTCTTTGATACGTTGCTGATTAATTCAAATTTGCGTTAGTTTGATGGTTGAAATTGTGATCAATGCTGTGGGGCTTGGATTTATTGGGCTCGAGTTTATTTTGGGTATTACTACGGCATTGAAATTCAGAAAATTGGACAAGGTCCAATAAGTGTTCCAATCATAACAATTTTATCTATTTTTTGTTTGATCCCTGAGCATTAGAAAACTAATATCCTCTGTATTGGTTGTTGTATTTGTTTAAAACTATTCAATGGCTTTTTCGTTTACATATTCAAGCTATGATCTGAGATGGTAACAGAAAATCAAGGTGTTTTTATTGGTAGTTTTGAGGATTTCGTTTTTGTTTTTTTGACTAAAAACAATGAGGATGAGGCACAAGCCAGAGAGTTGACTTTGGATTGTTGGACATTTCTAGACCGCAGATAGCTTAAGTTTGGTGGTTGACATCTGAATTACTAGAGAAATAGATGAATTTGAGGGTAGGACCGTAACTACACGAAAGGACGCATTCGTGATGCAATCAATAATAACAGGATCCATTTTATCCGGCATATACTTGGTTTTACTTTCAGGTTATCTGTGATGAAAACGGATTATAAAAAGTTGAAGGAATCCTAGAAATATTCTGACATTTTGGTTCAGATGATGGCATTTAACTATGCCTTGCCTGATCGTTTGATTAAGAAGATGACAAAGCAACTTTTGAAAAAACCCATTGGTTCGACACAGTATTTAAGGACAATTTTCCAAAATAAAAATTAATAAATAAACACTCAAAATGGATTCTTCCATCATATATCGCCGTGAACCAGGATCGCCTATGGCGCCATCGATTCTTCGTGAATCTGTGAACCTCGAGCCAAGTTTGATGAGTCGTTCTATCCGTTTATATCTGACGACCGACAATCCAGGTAGAAGGTTCGTAGTGCATTGCTCTGGAAACGAAAGCATAAGTAATCATTTCAGCCCTCAGCGATGTGCTTAATTATTAAAAATATCCAGAGCGTGTCTGCTATGCAATCGCCAATCAATATTATGATCTCTTTATCAACAAGAACCGTGACATTCCAAGTGATGATGAGGAACTTACAGCATCTCTCTACGAACCCAATAAATACGTGAAAGTTCTTAACCTAAGTCAGCATGGGTTCTATCTACCTTGGAGAGGGGTAACCAATTATTCGCATGGCCCCATTTTAATTGATATATTAGCGCGTAGCTGAACTCCTAAGGGATGGAGCTCAAGTGCATGCGCACTTAGAAGAGACTCATTATGCTGAAAACGAAGGAAAAAAAGATAAAAAGACAAAAGCAGATCAGAAGAAAAAGAATGACGCGAATACAGACAAAACTAAGGCAAATGGAGCTCAGGCAAAGCATGATCAACGCTCTGATGCTGAAATTCAAGAGTAAACATTCCTTTACACTCCAGACACAATATAATAATTTGCATTGATAGCGAACCAACTAAAAAAGTGAAAAAAGAGGAGCAAAATCAAAAAGATAAGAAGAACAAGAACGATAAAAAGAATCAAGAAATGGAAGTCGAAAAAGCGTCTCAGAAACCAAACAACAAAGATTCTAAGAAAAACAAAAAGGACACGAATGAAGAAAAGAGCGAGAGTGAACATAAGGAAGAATTCAAAGCTCCAAAAGGAAAGCAAGACAAAAGAGAAAAATCCGCGGATGACAAGAAGGCTGATCAAAGTGGAATGAATATAGAAAAAGCAAATGAGGATAAGAAACCAAAGGACAAAAAAGAAAAGGAAAGAGGAAAAGAGAAAGAGAAAGGAAAACCACAGAAAGACATGGAGGAGGAGGAGCCAGCTGAGCTGCATAAAGAAAAGGATAAGAAAAAGAAAGGAAAACCACAGAAAGACATGGAGGAGGAGGAGCCAGCTGAACTGCATAAGGAAAAGGATAAGAAAAAGAAAGAGGAAATCAATAAAAAGGACAAGGGAAGTAAAGCAGAGAGAACGGAAAGCCCTGAACCTCAACAGAAAGAAGAGCCGAAAGCCCAATCTAAAAAGCTTAATATGCAGCCAGAAGAAGAAGAGAAACCGGCTCAAGTTGAAAAATCCAAGTCAAAAGGAGAGCTTAAAGCTGAGGCGAAAGGAGAAACGAAAGGGAAGGGAGAAACTAAACAAGAGACTAAGAAGGCAGATAAGAAAATCCCTGCCCCAAAGTTCTTAGAAGACTCAGAATCTTCTCCATCCTCAGAAGATGAAAAGCCACAAAAGCAAAAGAGCAAGGAGGCTGATAAAAAACCAAAGAAAGATGAGAAAAAGGAAGAAAAGAAAGAAGTTAAGAAAGACGAGCATAAATATCCCAAAAAAGACGCTGATGAAAGTCATAAGAAGGAAGAACCAAAAGCACAGGCACCAGAACCCAAAAACAAGGAATCTAGCAAAAAGCAAAAAGAAATTGCACACCAGAAGTCTCAAGTTCAAGAGTCAGATTCAAATTCAGATATTGGTGAAAAGGACGCTCCGAAAAAAGAAGAGTCTAAGCCTCTACGCAAAATGTCGAGTTCCAAGAGCTTGCCAGAAACGATCACTGGAACGCAAATACTCCCCATTCTTTCAGTCTTATTAAAACCAACAATGATAGAGCTGGAATGTATTATATAAAAGACCTTGCTATCATATACAGAACAGACAAAAAAACCCCCAAAATTCAGATTACTTAATTGACTTGAGCTTATTTCTTCTTTTTAAACAAATTAATATCATGTTTCGCCGTCGTCTTAGCTACGGTAGCACTCACAGAATTTTCCTTAGATAGGCGCGTGGGTTCCTCATCCGACGATGATGAAGAAGAGTCGGCACCTGCAGCAGGTTTTGGTTTAATATCCTTCTTAACCTCTTGTTTTGCTGTAACGGTTTTTTTCGTCTCGTTTGGTTGTTCTTTCGCCGCTGTGCTCTTCTTATTTGTTATGTTTTTCTTCTTTAGAAAATCATCGGATGACTCGGATGAAGATTCAGAGACATTTGGTTTTGCTAGACAATGAGTTAACATCTCTGAACTACTTATTTAATTACCTTTATTTTCTTTCTCGGTTTTAATTTGGGTTTCTTGTTGCTCTTTTCCTTTTTGAGCGTCCTCAG
>ENA-UOTZ01001411-UOTZ01001411.1-compost-metagenome-genome-assembly--contig:-NODE-1411-length-16398-cov-19.018871_pt1 | contig 16398 bp, 14 predicted proteins | sample MGYA00238144_ERZ746983 | MGnify/ENA primary metagenome ERZ746983 (study PRJEB28759, sample SAMN06268863) | compost metagenome | isolation source: single cell | place: USA: California, Emeryville, Joint...
TAAAAACTAAGCTTCTGTATGCGATAAGATCCAAGTCAGGTTTCAACTTGAGTTAGTCGAAAAATGTACTTTAGTTCCCTGAAAAATAATTGATATTGAATTCAAACTGAGCTCGCTTGAATGCAAATTGATTTATTTAACTTTCATGTTTATTAATGTCCCAAATAAGTCATAGTTATACTAAGAACTCATGAGTCGGAAAAAATTTGCATTGCTACTAAGTTTCACCGCATTCTCTTTTTTATTCCGAAATTAACTCCAATATGATGGCTATCAATAAGCAGAGAGAACGTCGCGTTATAATTGCTGGGTGTAGAGAGTAACTTCGAAATATTAGCATTCAATTATTCATCGTCCTATGAGCGCGATGAAAGAGCCCGCAAGATCTGTGATAGGAGTCGGCGACGGCGAAGAGGAACCATCAGATGAGCCCAGCAAACAGGAGCTATATGATTTGTAATACTTCGAAAATTCTCTTTGTGATATTTTTTGTGATACTAATTAGAATCTTCGATCTTCAGTACAATGGTGTGGATTATCGGTATTTACTCTACATGTTCAAGGATTTTATGAAACATGAAAACGATCCGGAGGCGCCGATTCCTCGTGAGCAATTTGAGGCTGAAACGACTTATTGGCTGAAGACAGTCAGTCCAAAAATTTATAAACGGATTATGGATGTAATGGCTCGCGATGGCATTATAAAACTGAAAACCTTGCCGTTGATACTGGATGCATATAAATACATGCCAATCATCATTCATAAAAACAAGAATGACTCAGAGCAATTTAGGAAGCAAGTCATGATACGAGACGTTCCGATAAAAGAAACACCACTTCAGCGAAACTTTTTATTGTTAGGAGACCGCGTCGAAGATAAATTCAAACAAATGACAAAAGCTTACAGATTTTTCGATACAAACAAAGTAAATTTGTTTCCCAGTCATTATGAGCAACATTAATCAATTATAAATTAAGGATGGAACCATATACTATGCAGAATTTAAAGAAGGGTTGGATTTTCTCTGTATGAGATTGCCAGACCACGAAATCCGAGAATTGTTCAATTTCATCGATAGAGTATTTGATTCTCTCTGTCTTTCTCTGCTGAGCTTGGATGTCGTAGAAAAAAGATGGGAAAATCGATCATGATGAGTTCTGTGACCTGCTAGAAGAAAGAAGGTCGTTCAAGAAGAGGCTGAATGAAGAATATGGGAACCGAGTGGTAATACAACAGCAATTTCTTATGAGAAATATGCATAACTTCATTGATGCAGACCAAACCAGTAAAAGACAGAAGTCCGCATGTAGGACTAATTTCTTCTAATATACACAGTCGTCCACAGGTAAAGAAAGACTTTCCTTCAATTCGAATGAAATTATTAATAGTTTGGGGATTATCTTGGAGATAAACCCGAAGAAAACGAAATGGTCTCATTTAATCTGACTCGAATCAAAAATAGAAACGCGATTATTCGGAAAACACCGGTAGGAGAATGCAGAAAATCTGGATACAATCTTCCCAGGTAAGCCATTAGTTTTTCTACCTTTAAGGCTCTTAATTTTTTTCTAATCGAAAGCGATTGGAATCCAAAATTCGCTTATGGCATTAAGAGCAAGCCATCCGAACACATCGTGGATATTGTAGAAAATAATTTCTTGAGAGAATGGCTTGAGAAAGCACAAACACGAGAACAAAAGCGTGAGCGGGAAGAATTTTTAAAAGCAGTGAGTCCCACATTTTTTAGCTATAGTTTATCTTTTATTAGAACAGAGACAATCGGCATGAAACCGAAGCCAATATTCTTCGACAAGAGTTCATTAAAAAGAATTTTGCAAGGCCAATTAAAGGTAAACCTACTTCTTTGCAAATTTCGTTTACAAAAATGCATACAGGCTCCACTGCATCCTTGTGGAGGTCAAGGCAACCTTCTCGAACCAAATCACGTGTTAGTGTTTCAAGAATTCTAAATACATCGATGCAAGGAGATCCAGAAAAACAAAGTAGAGCCCAGAAACTGAATACAAGTGTGCTGTAATTGAGAGAGTATTTTGTTAGGATGGTTAATTTTCCTCACTTATCTAATAACTATATTTTCTTTCACTATTCATATGTAGCTATGAGAATTGAGTAGTTCAATTTAAAGAGATAGTAAGAAAATAATAGAAAGTCTAACTAAAAAATTTTGGAAATAATATTCACTAAGTATTAGGTCTCTAATGATAGATAGGTAGACAGTGAACGGTTAATCTATTTCTCAGAGAGGTTTATTCCCAAAAATTTTGCCCGAATGAAATTTAATGGTGTATGTTTAGCTATGCTTTTCCTTAGTATTCGGTTTCAGTTGATACTACAATTCAAAATATGCATTCCTAGAATCCAGCAACCTGGTGGAGAGTTAAACTGGATGAGATTTGTCTCTCTTTATCATAAAAGCCTTGAAAAAAAGAGAATGAAATGAACGATTAGCAATTTAATTAACAAAAGAGCCTTAAGCTATGAAAATAAAATTCGCGAATAAATTTTACTCAGCTAACCATTGTATTTGTAAACAAAGAATATTTTATCCTGAATCAAACGAAAATTTTTATCCTTTAATTAGGACGGGGAAATTCAATACTTCGACCTAATACGTATCGAAAGCATGAACGAGAATGAAGCACCGAATCGGAATAGCACCGACGGCCTACAAAATCAACCTAGGAGACAGAGGTTCTTGTTCGAGGGCATGGACCAAATCAACTATCAAAGAAACCAACAATTAAACGACACCAGAGCCGAAAAGAGCCTGCAGTTTTCCCTAGAAACACCTTCGGACTTCAAAGAAGCATTTATCAATATTGCCGAGCAGGTTGCTACTCTCTTGACAGAGTTGAAAGAGGCTCTCTATGAAATTCCATCAAATAATCAAGTATGTTCGACAATAAAAAGCAACCTGACTAACAATTGATGATTCTATTTCCATTTAGATATTCAAGCAAGTCTTAGAAGAATTCGAACAGATTAAGTGCATTGAGAATGCTGATGAGTGTGTCAAGATTTTGAGAAGAGAAGTATTGGGCATAATAGAAGCAATTAAAGAAACTACACTGTTTAACTACGAGACCTTGCTTCAGGAAGCTGAAGCTAAAGTTCGCGAGCATATCAGAGTAACTACTAAGAATTTATTAATCTTTTCCTCAATGATCAAACAAAAAGAATGGGCAACAGCTTAATGTGACACTCGAGTCGCTACAATTCAAAATTGCTGAAAATGAAAGGAATTTCCAGATAACAGAAGCTGAATTAACAAAGAAAATACAAGTAATATTGGACCCGCCCGAGAGGATTAATGAGATAATCATAGGAGCTTATTAGTGATAATGTGATACTAGTTGCCGTAGCAGAGCGAAAAGATGCTGAGATAAGTCAGTTACGTGATGAAATAGCACAAAAAAGCCAGACGATTGAACTGCAAGAGCAAAGAATTAATAAGATGCTCGCAGATGTTAATTCGCGCTCTCCTCATCATATTGGAAGCGAGAACTTTACTCTGGCTTTATCGAACCCACGAAGTACCGAACGTCGACCACGCATGAAACTTCCGACTACTACAGTGCATCATACCTCACCTAGAAAGACTCCTTCGCCTAGAAAGACACAAAAATTTGTAACTCCAGGCGATGTACATCTTCTTCCTCACTTTAAAGGTATTCAGGACACATTTGATTCGAGGTAAAATATTTTGCTATGAAAACATATCACAGTTATTTCATCCAAAATGAAAAAGGGACTTGTCACCGACTAAGAAAGGCACAGATTTTGGGAGTGGATTTGACTATCCAACGACTCAAGATACGTCAGAGACTATCAATAGCTCCAATTTCAAAGAAACATGCAGCAAACTGACATTGCAGTACTGTGTTGAAGTTGCCGATTTAATCCATATTATTATCTATATAGGTCTCCAGAGCCCAAAGTGAGCCAAAGAGGATCATCCAATAAGCCCCCAATAAAAGAGCGGTTTCTACAGATGGAACGACTCTCGACCAACTTAAGTCGGTCTCATCAACAGCAAAAATCGATGATGCTTTCTCGAGCCAAAGATCTGTCAGCTAGACATGAAAAACCAGACGACAAGGATCACAAAAGAAATTTTTTAGAAGACTACGAAAAAATATTCAAGTTGAAGAGACAAAATAATAACACTCCTGTAGATCAGAGCTCCCAGTTGACTCATCAAGCTAGTTGTATCCAACTAGTGGGACGCTTTAGTAGTGAAGTAAATAAATACCTCTCATGCTTTTTGAATATTTTAATTTTTTTCCAGGTCACACAAAAACGAGACCGATCTTCGAGGAAAAGAGAGGCTCTTGTATGTTTTATTCTCTCTCTCTTCAAAGGCGCTAATTTATTGCTATTAGGATGGATCAAATGGAGGTGTAGTTGGCAGTGGTATGCGTTTGAGTGCACGGCTATCCACAGACTCAAAAAAATCAAAAAAGCGACCCACATCTACTTCACTCAATCGGAAATTTCTGGAAGGAAACTTCCTTTCACCCAACGCAAATGTTAAAACATTCGCGCTGAATGCTTCTAAAACGCAAAACCAATGAACAAAGGGTCTCTCATTTCTACACAGTATAATTTCAATTTCTTGATTCATATATTGTGAATTTTGATATACCAGTATTTAAATATGCAATAAGAGTTATACAGCCAAAACAATTCAATGGTATTTTTTTAATACTCGTCTGTGTTATATATTGAGCGTGAGTGTTCAAGAGAATTAAACTCTCAGAAGCTAACTGACAATTAAATTCTTCATTTTTTTAGTTCGAAAGCCCATTTCGAAACACAACAAATTGGCATTACGAAATGTTCTACGTTGAATTCGCACAAACAAATGAACCTAACTTCATGAAACCTTTAAATAGTTGGAAATGAGATAGGTTGCTAATGTTTGATGTCCACAGGAACCATATTTTTAAATATTATTCTCCGTTTTAGTCATCAGCAATTCAGATGTAAAAGCGCTATTATACCTTCCTTTAATCCATTCATTTTCATGAGAACGCATTAGTTCTTCGTCTTCTGCAACATCAATTCTATTATGGATATTCCGATAAAACAGATAAAATCAAATCAAAATTGAATTTTATGATATTTAAATCTCATACCTGTTATTAATTTGAAAAAAAAGAAGTTAAAAAAGTTTTAATTTATCCGATACATTTACCACCATGACAGCTGGACTTCCTCCTTCTGAAAGAGTCAGGCTACTCAGACAAGAATTCGCTCATTTAGATCTCAATCATGATATGCAACTCTCAAGAGAAGAATTATTCCAAGCTTTGGATGCCATGGTAAGAAATTCACTTTTTCAATTTCAAATCTTCTCTTTCTCCATTTTCTATTTCTCACTCTAACGTTGTTCCTCCTCTGCTGTTAGAATAATGGAAAGCAATTCGATCGAGGCGTTGCAATCCAGCTTTATGATCGAATGGACCAGAACCACGACGGAACCGTCACGATAGATGAGTTCGTGAAGGTCTTCATGGAAGCCGAAGATATTTTGAAGCAAAAGATCGAAAAAGCTGAGATCTACCTTCAAGATTTCCAGAAGCAAAAGCAAGAAGCAATCCAAAAGCTCGAAGAATTGAAGAGAGTGGAGCAACTCAACCAATATGGAGTTATGGTCGGCAGTATCCTTACTGTCACTGTTATGGAGATCCAAGACTTGCCTCTGACTGCCATTCAGGAAGTCTATGTAAAGGTATCTGTTGACGACAGCACATTCCAGACCGAGGTCATGAGATATACTGGCAAGGCCAGCTTCAACGAATCATTTACAGCGTAAAGCAAACGACATGGGAGATACTTTGCTGAATAACCAAATACTTTAATAGTGAGGTGAGAACAGGTATGGAAGAGATTCACGTTGTCGTGCTCGCTTACGAGCCAAGAAGTCGCGATGACGTTTTGGGAGAGATTATCATTCCAGTGAGTCGATTGAAAGACCAATACCGTCATGACGAGCTCTTCGATCTGCATGATATCAGCGGACATCCTGTCAGCGGCAAGATCCATTTGAGTCTCCAATGGATTCATTCGAGGGTGAAATACCTCAATGATGTCGTGAGGAAATGGGATGATCACATCCGCTCACAAATCGAAGACAAGGCTGATTTCGAGAGAGACCTTGCGACTTTATACGAGCCATTCAAAGGTCTTGTGAATCTCAGAAATAAGACCTCTCAAGTCCGACAGCCACAACAACCTCTAAGAAACGACTTTTCGGCTCTGGAAAGAGGTGGAGGTAGTGTTGAACCTCAACCTGTGAAGAGAGTCGCAGCGATTTCATTCAGCAACATCAGCGACAAAACCTGGTTCGATTACTGCTACTATGGAACTCTCATTTACCTCACTTTGGCGTTTTTGGCTTGCTTCGGAAGAAACACTTTCCTCGATGTAAGAATCTTAGTACTAAATGACATAACAGCAATTATACTGATAGATCTGTATCGGCTTGCTTTTTATCTTAAGCTCAGACACTCTCTTAAAAGAATTTGGAGGTCTTATTGTAGCCTTGGGAGGAATCGGAGCCTCTGTGGTTCTCGATATTTTCTGGCTTAGCATCTATACTTCGGTAAGAACTATTCGTCTGGCTTCATCCTAACCATTTCTAATTTTTTAGGGGTGGACCGGCAACCATATTGAAGGACGAGAAGGTGATAAACATACACTCATTTTCAGCGTAGTCATGAGCTATTTCCTCTTCTTTGCTAAGGTAAGGGTGTTTGGTTTGAATCAATTTAACTAAATTTTTAAAAGATTGGACTGGGCTATCTCTACTACAAACTCTACACGTTGGTCAAACCAGAGCGAGCAGTGACTTCCTCTCCTATTTATTAGCTAGGAAATTTTTTTGTACATTGAACCTTGAAGAAGCGACGTACGTAGAGGAAATTATCATACATTCATTAGATTTATTATAATAAATATCTTTTATCTCTGTACCTATCCATTCATTTGTACCAATCTCCGTCTTATCATAGTCATCAAATGACTACTTAATAGGACTGGAATAACAATTGTCTTTCACCGTGGAACTAGATTAAATTAGGCTGCTATGATTGTTGCCTATTAAGAAAATTATACTCAAAACCAACACATGTCACTTAGATCGTAAAAGACAAGATTTTCTTTTTTTAGAGGGATGCAGAGCTCTGAATTATAAAATCTCAAAAAATGGGAAAATAATGCATTAAATGTGACCTTAGAAACTTAATTAGGCTGTTTGACAGCATTAAGCTGGGAGCCTCAATTGAAGTTTCAATTAGATAGAAACGAGATAGACATAAAAATCCTCCAACCAAAAAAAAAAAACGATTAAATAAACTCTGGCTTTCAATTATACAATGATTTAATAGCCAATGCTGAATTGAAGTTGTTTCTTGAAAGAAGCGTGCTTTGTTAATGTTGCTACATCGCTTCCATATTGTGGGTCTCATTTTACACCGATTCGATTCGAGTAAGTAGCTAATGCCATAACTATTATTTTGAGCTCAATCAAAGTTGTGCTTACCTGCTGGGTCTCTTTCTCAATCAATACATTTGTTTCTGTAAAATGCTGCATATTATACTTTAATTTAAGAGCCACTCCTTCTTCATAGCGTACTTCCTGAATACACAATTAAAGCAATTAAACTTCAATACTTTCAACAAGCCTGTGTTACCCTTTGAGCTTCTTTATCTGAATTAATTGCAACCAAAAATGCTTGGAACGTTTGTTTTTGTAAATCTTCTTGGATCTTATCAATTTCAGCGCAGAGAATCTCGAAAGATTTCATGCTGGTCAGATCGTAGGTAAAAATAAAAATCGCACATTGCTTGTAGTAGACTATAGCAGGAATTGATCAATTTCTTAAAACGATTTATTGCGAGTACGCTTTATTAATGATTCATAGGAATCATCGTTTATGAGCTCTTTGAACCAAAATTTGTACGATAATGTGAATTCTGGTAACTCTCTTTGACGTAGCACCAAATCCAAACGCCTCTTCGATCTACCATTCGCAGTCAGAATTCCGAATATAGAGGAGATATATACATAAGGACATCGGAGTCAGACCCTTTATCTGCAGGAAAGAAGCTGTTAATTAAGTCATGCTTTCCGACGTTAGGAGCCCCAATAAGCATGCAATTTATCCGCTTTTGAGGAGTGCTTTTCTGGGCAGCTATCTCCCACTCGACAGCTGAGTCGCTCGGAGCGTTGAATGAAAGCGTCGCAGGACTGTTCTTTCGATACTGCTCTTCATCTCCCTCAATGATAATTTCTTCCTTTGGTGTAGCTACCCTCTCTTCATTACAACTCTAATAAATTCGATAAATTATCTTTTTTTTCCTCTGGGTTTACAAAATTGAAGTCTGGCATTGGCTGAGACTTTGCTCTTGGACGCGTACCCCAGTCTGTTCCCATTTTGTTTGATTTGGGACTTGGGCTTTTGTTCATTTCATCTGTGAGTCCGTCCGTTTTATAGTTTCCGTAGAAAATATTGAGCTTGTCTTGGTTCTCATGCGCGATCTAATTAAGAGGATAAGCACGTGTCGTTCCGCGCAGGGTGTTACCTTGAAATAGTCTTCTTGACTGTCAGCATGGAATGCACAACGTCTTTTTCTCATGTTTCAAAGGTTTTAAATCTGGAGGATTTGAATTAATAGGTGATATTTGAGTGTTTAGAAAAAATCTTGGCTCAAGTCCGAGAGTGATAAGTATCTAATTTCGATATTCCTAAAATCGGCTTTTATTTAATTACTCTTGAAGGACTCAGGAAAGACACTCGAATTTTTCCGAAATTAGAGTGTAGGAATTCAAAAGAAATTAAAGAAACGGACGCAAAGAATAAGAAAACTTTAAAAATTAATCAACCTCCCAGGCCTACTTCGCTCTTTGGTGATTAGTTTGAGAAGCCTTGGTTCTTGGCTAATTGAGACTTCATAGTATCTAATTAATAATTGGAAATTTCTTCTATTTTGATGGATATTCGACAATACATAAGTATTTGAGGCTCAAACTGCTTGTAAGTTAATTTCTCCTCAAGAAGGAGAGAGGTTGTTCGATTCATTTATGATATGAAGTAGGTGCTTTACAAATGATCCTTGGAAATGGCCTGGCTGTTCGCATCACTTTGGAAACCCTTATCCTTCTGCTGTTTTTCTTTGGATACTCCTAGGTACTCTCAGATACTATCATAAAAATAATTCCCATCTTCGAAAATCTTTAGTCGTTTAAGAAAAGTGAGAAATTAACTTAAACGGAAGCTATTTTAGTTTGATGACTCAAGAATTAAGAACGAATGATTTTAAGGACTTATCACTGAATCCTTTATTACCACTCAAAAAATCGTTACAGAATAACCGGCATTTAAAATTTAGCGCATTTATCTCCTATACTGTGACTGAGGCCAGGAAAAGAAGCTTTCGAATCTAATGAGTCTGGAGTTTCTCTGAAAAGAGAGGAGGTCATGTAAGTAGTTTCTCAAAATCGAAAAGCAGCGACCTTCAATCACTTACAAAATGAGACTTGTACTGATGTATAATCCTGAAAAAAAATTGTGAATTCTTGCCATCCATTCATATCATATGAAAAAGATGCTGATGGCAGTCTAGGTTACAGAGGTGGAAAGTGTTTTTTCTCTTAATTAGACTATCTATTGATTGCTTTTGTAAACAAATCATGAATACAACTGGTTCAAGTACTTATGAGCAGCTCGCAATTTAAAAGTTATCATATCCATGTTCTATTCTTAGAAAACGAACAGCGTTCAATTTAGTCATTAAAAGACTCGAATCTTTCAGCTCTTATCTACTATAAAGATCTTTTTCACTCAACTCTATAATTAACGGTACATTTTTCATAGCATCTTTACAGTTTCATGTCATATTCAGTGTAAGGGAGTGATTCATACTTCGTAACGCAGTCCAAGACCTATATCCATCATCGCTAAGATGAGTCAATTGATTAATTTATTACCCATTTATGAGAAACAACATGAACATTCGATGGTTTTTCGTCTTTTTTCATCATAGGCTCAGCCTGGTTGTCCACGATCAAGTTCGCCTCTTTCGGGCTTAATGTTATTCTACCACCTGCAAGTGTGATAATTTTTTTCAGTTCTGTGACGGCGAGATTTTCATAATTGCTCTCGAGTACATATATCATTTTGTCTTTAAAAAGCGGACCTCTAATGAAAAATCAAAATAGTTGGTTTATTTCGATCAAATTAGGAGACATACTCAGCTTCTCTTTGCTGTTTGCTTGGAAAATCTTCAACTTCGAAATCTCTCTCAGCAACCCAGTCACCGAATTCAAAAGAGTCATAAAAAAATGAAGGCTTGAGGACCCAAGCTCCTATAAAAATGATTGAGTTCCAAAGGTTGAAATTAGGGAGTGTAAATACTTTTTGCAAGAGCATAAAGAAGCTTTAATGTGCGTTGGTTTCCGTCGTAAATAAGATGAGTAAAGTTCACTTCCTTGTCGTTTTCGACAGCAAACCCTTTCAAAAATTTACACAGAGCTACCTCAGGTGTTGTTACTTCCAAGTTTGTCCACAACCTGATAAATGAAATCTTTGTCGTCGTTTCCAACACCAGAAAAAATCAAAGTCTTCGTTGCCTTGAACTGCGCATTCACAAAGGGGAAAATCAAATGTTATTTGCTGTTATCACGATTTTTGTACCTTCTTCAACTGACGTTCGTATTCAAACTTATAATAATGAGCCATCGTGCTATGTTTTCTTTTTTTCTCACTGCTAGCTAATCCCGCATTTAGTCAATACAATTTTCTCAATTCTCTGCGATTACCTTTGTTCCCAGTGTCATCCAACTCCATGAAATCTTTCTTTTTGACTTCATCCTCCTCCTCAAAGATGTCTTCTAGCGATTTTGAAAACACAGTTAATTCCAAAGCTCAGGGACGGTTAGAAATTACTCATATCATCTGAATCCTCTTCCTCTTCATCTTCCTCATCATCCTCACATAACTCATCTATAATATCTTCATCTATCTCTGACTCCTCGGAGAAATCATCTCCTTTCTTTCCTCTGCTACTTCTCTTCTTCTTAGGACTCTTCGTTTTTGATTTTTTCTTTTCTTTTGACTTCTCTTCGCCTTTGGCTTTCTTCTTCGTCTTATCCTTATCAGCGGTTCCCTTTGAAGTAGTACTCGTTTTATCCTTGGATTTGGTACTAACCTTCTTCTTCTGATCTCCGACAACATCTTTAGAAAGCACACTGCTTTTCGCTTCGCTGCTTTTCCCAACAGATTTACTCTGGTCTTTAGCTAGAGACTTTTTAGATGGTTGCTCGTCTTTATTGGTCGAAAATGTCTTTCCTTCATTCTTTATTTTAAGTTTCAATGTGCTGCCCGTCTCTTTAGGCTTCAATGCTCCTGCCTTGCTTTTGTTCGTACTTTGTTTGTTATCTTCTGCTTCTTCATCCTTTTTGGTCTCATCTGGTTTGTTTTCTTCGTCTTCATTGTCACTTTTAGCTTGTTTCTTCTTATCTTTTGCGGTATTGACTTTTTTCTTTCCTTCTTCTTTATTTTCCTCTTTCTTTCCCGTTGATTTGCTTGCCGCTGGTTTTGTATTCTTTTTCTGAGCTTTAGCGTCGGCCTTTGAGTCAGCATCCTTCGTGGCTGATGGAGGTTTGAATTTGTTCACTTTCAGTTTTTCATTTGCTTCGTTCTTGTTTGTGTTGGCTTTTTTGTTGGAATCGACTGCTGTTAAAGGCTCTTTTTTGTTAATGGGTGACGACGGTTGGTCTTCATCGTCGTCGTTCTCTTGAAACACTCGTTTGATGCCTTTCTGAGCTTGGATAAAGACATCATTGTCTAGGTCCTCAAAAGAACCGACTTCTTCGGCCTTGTGATCGTTCTCTTCGTCACTGTGTAATCCAAAATCAGCTTTCTTCTGCATTTTACTCAGATATGTATTCTCGATGACTAAATTTCTCTCTTTTGATGGTAATTTAATTATTTTTGAAGGGTTCTCCCTCTTAGTTGACATTCCAAAATATTTAAATTTCGCTCCAAAAATCTTATATATTAAACTACCATTTGCAGTTCAAATGAACTGAATAATGTACGATAAAACGATATCTACATAATACTATTCTATAACGAAATGCCAAAATTCCAGTCCCAATGCACCTTACTCTAAAAGTAAATGAGAAATGACCTCAAACATTGATATTTTCTTTTTTTTCTTCTGACACCTTTCACTCAATTATGAAGCAACACTGAGTTGTCATTAACCAGCTGTTATTTCGGGAATTCATCTTGAACTTTTATATTCAACTCCCATAAGCACACATACAATTGAGAGCCAAAACACCGAGGAAAGCTTTTATATTTGTCTAGAATCAAGAGAAAGAAAGGAAAAGATGTAACTACAATGGTTTTAATGGCATACCATATAAATCAGTTTCAAGCATACAGCTAGTTGTTCAAAATAATTTTTTCTACTCAACGTTTGTTTATTTTTATACAAATTGCAACTAAATCCATACGTTACCGAAGCCTACTTTAGAAGTCTCTCGTTAACGCTTCCAATTTCACTGTCAAAAATACCTCTAAAACTCTCAGATCCAATAATTAATGAGATCAAGCTGTTACAAAGTCATATTAATTTTTTTCGTTTTGCAATTCCCTTTTTTCCAGACTTTATTGTTATCAGAGTGGAAGTAAAACGTTTGAGAGAAAAATTTATATAAAACTTTTATCCCTTCTATACACATAAAAAACCCCAAGAGCAATGTTTGTCGGTGGAGGAGCCAACTCTGATGCTTATAACAAGCAAACAAAAAGCGGAAAAGGTTACCATTACTCATTCAGAACCGTTTTTTCCTAACACTTCTCGATATTTCTTCCGAATTGCAGGAACTCTCATTCTCAACTGGTATGAAGAAAGCATAATGAGACAAATTACAGGCGAAGGCCGTACTGAATCCAGAGCTCACTTGCCAAAGAAGCATGATGACCTCTATCTCAGACCAACAAATGAGCTCCAACCTCTATATGAGAAAAGCAATGCTGGTGACCAAACTTTCGACAGAGTCTTTGGTAGAAGAAGACAGCCTGCATTCGAGACTGAAAACACTCAAAAGTAGCTCAGACGCCGCAACCAATTTGACTTTATGTCTTTAGGTATACAGGAGCTGCTCCATTGAAATCGGTGCCAGGCAAGAAATACCAATTGATAGAGCAACAAGTACTACAATAAGAAAATATGCACTAAAGCTTACTTTTTCTACCAATTTGAAAGTATTTGAAGCAGATTAGCGAGGAGCTTGAGAAGAAAAGCCAAGAGGATAACAGACTCGTCAACGAAAGAAATTTTACATCTACTTACACGAGCGAATTTTTGAATAAAGTAACTGGAATTTCCTTGCCTGTTGCTAATAAGCCGATTTGTTCAGCCTGTCTATCAGAATGCTATTGGTAGACGCGTGATGAGAGACCAGAATGGAAAGGCAGTCCTCCCTGAAAGTCGTGACTTGGATCTCCTTGCTGAGAATGGATTTATGAAGCCGTAAGATTTATTTCGCTGTGTTAAGGTGATAAACTGATTTTCTTTGAATTTAGTGTGCCTGTGCTTCCAGACAGCGAGCTTAAGAAACTCGTGAAACAAGAAAATTACGTAACTTCACAGCCGATTACCTTCTACACCGAAAAGCTGGCTGACGGCGCCTACTACACTAGTAAGGCGAACAATCCTCAGAATGCTTTCAATAGAAACAACGAATTCGTTAGCACTTTTCATAACTATAAGAGCAAAGTGAAATAAAAGATAAGTGAACAAATGCATATTGGTTCGTTCATTAGTGATTGGTTGTAACCTTTGCATTTATCAGTGATAAGCTTTTGTCAACGGAATCTTAACATAGTAAGTAGCACACAGAATATATGAGTTCTTTTTCCAGGTCAAATAACTTTTCTCAGCTAGATAATACATATTTGTTATGAAGGTAGAAAATATGAGGAATTTTTGCTGTTTCGCTCTGAGAAATAACTATTTGGAGCTCTGCATGTGATATTGTGGTTCAAAAGTCTTTCAGTAGATCATATTAGTCCAACTCTCAACTATTATTGAGTATTTCTGACTTCTCAAACCAAAATACAGTCCGAAAATGAGTAACAAAGAGCAGAATCAAAGTGAATCGGGCATCAGCAGCTGTTCCTAAACCTATGCATATCCCTTAGGTTATGACTGAATAATTCCATTTCTATATCTATATATGATAAAGCATCAAACAATTTATATACACATTGCCTCTCCTACATGTCTATAACTGTAATCGAGCCCCTTTTTTGTTGAATAATGGATTTTCAATTGAGAATTCAATAAACTAAGATCAATAATACTCATACGAAAAATCCATTTCTAATTTCAACGATAATAGAAACTACGTAAATATTTGCTAAACCGCAATCAGTCTTTTTTGTTCTCTCTCTAACATAGACGTTAGAGCATGAGGTGCTTTATTCATGCTAGGATTTTCAATATCACCGTCGTCAGCTTTCTTCTTCTTTCCGCTGGCATGACTACTATGCTTTTGTTTTCCTTCATACATTTCCATTCCAACTCCAAAGAAAACGAATCCAATTGACAACCATTGCCAGGTTGAGATTGGATGAGCGTAAATAAAGATTGAGAAAATCACAGTAAAGAATTTTCTTGTCGTCGTGATGACACTGAGATAGAATGGACCGAAGTTCGTAACCGTAAAGTAAACAAAGCATTGTCCGATTGTACCCATGAATCCCAAAACCAGCAAATCCGCTATGCAGGCAGGGTGTTTTCCCAAATAAGCGAGTGCAGGGAAGAGCTCAGCACTGAGTAGCGCATAGACTAAGGCAAGCATCCAAGCGATTTTATTGCAAGCCTCCATCATGTCGAATGATGATGGATTGTGTTTCTTTCTCGCTTCATTTTGTTTTGATCCGGTCATACCATCACTGAATAGTGATATCAGAATAAGAGCCAATCCGATGATAGTCGTCTGTGTTTCCTTTCCTTTTTTCTATTGGAAGTTTTTATTAATTATGAGAGTTTGAAATTGAAACTTACGCTGGAGCCGGTAACGTTGAAGATAATGATTCCAAGAGTAATGATAGTAGCGCTGATGTATTGGATTTTCGAGAATTTCTCGGTCCCAGCGAAAGCAGAAATGAGCATCACGGAAATAATCTTTGAGGATTTCATCAGAGCTTGGATAGGATACGAAACGTATTTCAAGGCAGCGTTTGAACCGAACATCGATAAGGAATAGAAGAATGCCACTTGGAACTGAAGCTTAAGAGGGAGCACGCTTGCTTTAAGTCCATAGTAGAAGCGATTGATTGCTCCGGCGAGCAGATATGATAAAAGTCCTTGTAAAAACAAAGTCGCCCATGCGAACTTGAATTTTTCGCCTTCACCTGAATAGTCAGTTTTGAATCTGGACAAAAAGTTCGATTAGTTGGTTAGAAAGAAAGGGAGTATACAATTTTTCTTGGAGGATACCGTAGTAAATGAATGAGCCGTAGACACCAGCAACAGCGATGAAAAGTTTTAGGTAGGGAGAGTCAGCAGAGATCGATGGACCGGACATTCCAGGAAATCAATTGCTTTTTTAAGTAGTTTAATTTATCTTCTTGAGATTAAATTGCGCATTTGAAGGCGATAATTATTATTCGTTGTAACGCACCTAATTGCAATATAACTCTCGAAACCGATCTAGAGATAGGAAACGCAGAGGGATATCTGAAGATATATATAGGATATAACAAATAATTCGATGAATTCGTCCTCTAATAAAGACCAATGACTCCTATATCAATTCTAAATGGATGTATCATTGCCTGATTAATTGTTCTCTTAACAATGCTAAGAAAGTAATATTCTAGAGTGTGATATGCGGAAATAACAAAGTTTATTATCAGATATGAGCGAAGGCACTTGCTTTTTTCACGTTTCGATTGAGTGATATGAATCGAATATTCAATTTATGATTTTCCACAAGTGTGAATATAACACAAGGAATATTTCGAAGTGATCTCCACACCCAGCGATTATAACGCGACGTTCTCTCTGCTTATTCATAACCATCATGTTGGAGTTAATTTCGAAATAAAAAAGATAATGCGGTGAAACTTAGTAGCAATGCAAAATTTTTCCGACTCATGAGTTCTTAGTTTAACTATGACTTACTTGGGACATTAATAAACATGAAAGTTAAATAAATCAATTTGCATTCAAGCGAGCTCAATGTGAATTCAATATCAATTATTTTTCAGAGAACTAAAGTACATTTTTCGACTAACTCAAGTTGAAACCTGACTTGGATCTTATCGCATACAGAAGCTTAGTTTTTA
>ENA-UOTZ01001413-UOTZ01001413.1-compost-metagenome-genome-assembly--contig:-NODE-1413-length-16391-cov-29.594152_pt1 | contig 16391 bp, 8 predicted proteins | sample MGYA00238144_ERZ746983 | MGnify/ENA primary metagenome ERZ746983 (study PRJEB28759, sample SAMN06268863) | compost metagenome | isolation source: single cell | place: USA: California, Emeryville, Joint...
GCTGAAAACGACTCTCTTTGTGAGAGAGACGTCGGAAACGTTACTGCCAAGACGATCCTGACGTTCGAGTACCAGTCCAAAAACGATGTCGAGTTGGCAAAAGAAGGCATTGATATCGGAAAACTATCTCAACTGCCGATTCAAGCGCACGTGTACTATACCTCCCGAGAGGGTCATCAATTGCTCAGGGTGATAACAATGAAGCTCCAGACGACGCAAGACTTGAAATGCGCTCAAAAGGGCGTTGATGTGAGAATTCTTGCCACGAGAGCAACGCAGCTGACGTCAAATAACGCTGGAAAAGGAGAGGTTATCATGGCAAGGAAGGTGAACAAGAAATGGGATGAATACATTTCAAACGATTTGGCCATGGATAACGCTGCAAGTCCAACGTTCCAAGAGGGTTTGGCTGATTGGCAGGAGAATAATACAGGGTTAAAGAGAGCCGTCAATAAGAATATCAAAAGAGCGAAGCAGAATCAAGGTTTCTTTGGGAAGCTATCATCGAAATTTAAATTCTCAAATAAAGAGGATGAAGAAGAATTTGAGAAGGAAACTCGCTGTCTCTCGATCGCTGGATCAGACGACGAAGATGAAACTAAGTTCATCCAAAATAAAGCTGCCAACTTCATGAAAAAGTAAGATCGCTGCGCGTTGAGGTTTGCGGCGATAGACATTAACTAACTCTCTATTCTTATCAATTTTTAACTTTTTCACAGAATAGTCGCAATATATTCCAAACTATATAAATAACCACAATATTCCCATCATAATAGAAAAAAGAAAATAAGAGAATTCTTAGTTTTTCGAATTGAAGATTATCTCTGAAATAAATGACACAATATAGAAGCGAGAAACTCTCTGTAGCTTCTCTCTCTTCAAGTTTTTTCTGAAGTTTCCTCGAATAATCACATATATCAGGTTAGAGCAAACTGCGCCGCCTTATAATTTAATGAAGTAGGAGAATAATGGTTTGAAGCTATTTCGACACAATCGCCACTAAAAACGATTCATTTTAGGTAATATTGCTTAAACCAGGCCTTCAAGACACAAATTGCTGCGAGGTGCTTTCTTATTTTTATTTACCTAAAGTCAAACTAAATTTATTTCATGAAACTTAGCAGCACGCCAATACAAAATTAAACATGCGCAAAAATCCAAGCTTAACTCAAAGCAAATTTTTTGGGCACACCACCAGAAGTTATTCATTTCAGGCTCCAGAGTTCCCGCAGCAAAAAGATACTGCCGAAGATTCTGAGAGAGGACGTGCACAAGAGTGTTATTTCTGTCCATGCGCACAATGTAAGAGCTCTCTCCGCAGTTTATCCGAACAAAAAAAGCCATTTCCACTCGAAAATGGAATAATATTTTCCAATCCTGATAAAGAAAAAGATTTCAACTTTGTGTTAAGCAATTTGATTCCACCTCCCTCAATAGAGAGATCTCTAAGGTTGATGATACCTGAAACTGTTCTCTTTTTCAAAGGAGAGCAAAAAGCTGTTGTTTACACTGGAAGAGTATCATAATAATCTCGCTAAAGCGACCTACCATTCTTCATTTTTACTCAAATAGGATCGTACGCTTAAATATACCCATCAAAAAGAAAAGCTGACGTTTAATGAATTGGATCGGCTATTTTTCACGAGAAGAGCTGAGAAAAGGTATACAAGCATCAACCTAGACTCGCCTGCTCTCTCGATAAAAACTACTCGGAGACTTCATCAGGCTGGAAGTCCGACTTCGACATTATCTCAAATTTCAGCTTTGGGCTCTCCAACCTTAAAAAAGTTTACTTCACGAGAGGTAAGAGAGGTAAGGACTCTTTTGGATGGCAACAAGTTTAAATTGTAATTAGAGAGGCTCTCTTGAAGAATTGGGAGAAGATGAACCTCAACCTCAAAGTGCAAAAGAGATCGCGCTAGCGAAATTTATTGATAACAGTGTCCAAATTCTGACTCAAGCCGAGCTTAGAACACAGTTTCAGAAGAGGAGAAACGATAAGTTCTGGAAATCAGTTCAATTTATTCAGTCGTTCACGCGTATCAAGGTAAGTCATTCCCTTTATATGGCAGGTTTTCACTGTTATATTCTCTAAAATCAGGACTGTATGAAGAGTGTAACTCGTATTTACTTTAACTATGAGGAAGACAAATTAAAGCCTCATTTTGTTAAATCGATGAAAGAAATTCTTTTTCTCAACGGCGAACTCGCTAAAGCCTCTATGGACTATATTCCAATTGAAGAAGAGGAAGCTTTTGAGTATTCCTTAAAAGCGAGCAATCCAAAGCAATACTGCCTTTATACCGTCTATAAGATCGTTCATTTTCTTGAAATCATCAGCAAAATCCGCGTTCGCAAGCTCCGAGCAGATTTTGTCAGAGATGTGTTAGGCAATTTTTGGCTAATTGATATTTCCCACCTCGACTATCAAGAAATTAAAAATAAAAAGACGTCTCGGAAAGTAGTAGCAAGCGAAGAAGAGGTGCCTGAGATCGATCCAGAGAGACTTCGTGAGTTAGATAATAAACTTGAAGCGAATCCCAAGCTGAAAGCGAAGATTACGAATGTGAGAGAGATGATCAAAGACCACTTTGAAAAAACTCGAATTAAGTTCGGATTGCATGATCGAGGCCTTGAACGCAAGTTTCGAGACGAAATATGGTCAGAACAAGCATTTTCTCACTTTCATCCGGAGACGAGTTTCACCTTGAAAGAGATTCTCAATGGAGAGGTCCACCAACAGAAGCTGAGGAAATTTATTCAGAGCAATTTTAATCCAAAGAACGAGGCTGGTCCCTATTCAATAAAGAACGTTCAGAGTGGGAGGAATCTGTATTGGAAGAGCCCGACTTCAAAACAAAGCGCTAGATCGACCAAAGCAAGTCCAGAGAGTCGCTCGAATAATGCTAGAGAATCCCAAGATGTATCGACGACTCGACGACTGGTCTCTGATTCACCAAAATTCAAAATGAATCAGATACATTCTCCAAACACTTCGATTTTGAGCCCTCTTAGTACGGCGAAAGGTCAAGGAGTACTATATCAAAAGCGCTCAAGGCCTTCGACAATTGATACGACGGTCCAGTTTAGAAGCTCGAATGCCTCAATGTTGACTTCTCCAACCAATGGCTTTTTGACTCGTAAAAACTCCGATATTATGGACTCGTTTCCGAAACCTCCTTCGAGAAACCGAGTGTCGCTGACCAATCTTCTGAGCCCCAAGAATAGGAGAGATTCTGATATTTCAGTGAAACCAATCGAGTAACATTGACCTTGTTGAATCAATTGTATTAATTTTTCAATTTAGGGGTGAAACTGTAGGACAGGAGAAAGGCCAAACTAAATCTCAATTCTTCAGCAAAGTAGGTGTACCAGAGACCTCACTGCCTTTAAGTTCACCAAGCATATGCAAAAATATTCTAAGGAACCTTTTTAAAGATCACCAAATTAATAAATAGCACTTTAGTTTTTTGATAGTTTACTTCATTATGAATTTGGATGTAATATTACATTCGTACTTTTTTTTCCTGAAAACCCTGGTAAAATAATGGTTTGTCTGGAATTGCCACTCTCGTTGAGGAGCAGCAGAGCACAACTTTGCAATAAAACCATAATTAACTTTGGGATAATTACGCACAGAACCTCAAATGGGGATTTGAGAGTTAGCAAAATTTCCAAGGCCAAAAAACCTTTCAATGACTATAACTACATATAAGTACAAATGTCAAGATATAGCATTATAAAAAGTTCTATCGAGGAAGCTTTTACTCCATCGCAATAGAAATCCAAGATGAGAGAGTATTTCGGTGTCCACCACAACATAACTGTTCTATAAAATGCCTTCATTATGGAAATATTCTGATTTTCTCGTCATAACATTCTTGTGTCTTTTCGTAATAAACGACCGTCCCGTTCTGTTCCAAAACGTTGAATTGGGATTCGCAGTTCGGTCAAAGAGTTCCACAGTCGTCTGACCTGCCTTTAGTTCAAGCAATAATTCAATAGAGTTTATTCTAAATTTCTTTATTCTCCACACCAAGCAAGGGTCATCGAGATTTATCAACATTAGCACTGAATGTATCGTCTGGAATCCGCGGTTCTCGAAACGTTGAAAAACAAACCACCGAAAGAAGCCCTCGATGATGATCGTAGCAAATACTCCTATTACTGCCATGATGTAGAAATATTTTTTCTCGGAGATGAAAAACCAAAACAGATTGCAGGCTACGAGTGTCACAAGTACGAGTATTCCTTGAATACAGAATTTCTTTTTATAAGAAACATTCACTTCGAGGAGAAGTTGTTCAACAGCTTGCTCGAGTTGCTCGAAAACGTTGTTGACCTAGCTGGATCAACGGCTTCATTGAGTAATAGATCTTCATTTGGAAGTAGATAACACTTGCTTTCCCAATCATATTCCGCTGGTATTAAGATCGCTTCACTTGGCTTGTCCATTTTAGTTGTCGATTGCTCAAGCATGATAAGAGCGCAGCTGTAAGCTGGAGATTGTAAACTTAATATTCAAAAATAAAAATACTCCTATTCCATTTGAAATAAAAGAAAATAGGACGAATGAGAAATGTGAATTGAAAACTGTATCCAGATTGAATAATTGTTTTGGTTTTAAGCATATTTGAGATTATAATTTCAACAGGACTGAGCATAAGAGTGGAAATGATGAAAAATCTACTTAAATCCCATTTAACTGGCATCGCAAGACAACAATTTAAAAACACAAAGGAAACTAGCTAACGAATATGCTTTCTGCAAATGAACGTAACTAGTTTAGGCACGGAATAAAAAGAAATCAATTAAAAACATTATGCTCGCTGCTAGTATTTTGTTTTTGCTCTTCAGTGATGTCTGATTGAGAGCCCCCGTTGTCATGGACCTCAACGGCTTCTAAATTTATCATTTGACCTACTCTCTCGGAATCATGAGGTCTCTCCACTGAAACTAAGTTCTTCGAGTTGCCTCTACGTCTTGGCTTGGCTTCAGGAGAGAACTCCGCATCTAACCGAAAATATAAGAGCCCAATTTTGGGATAAAGTACCTTTGTCCATAGTGTCTTCGAACTTGCTAAGAGGAGAGTCATCCACGTCCATTGCGTCTTTGAGGCCTTCAGATCTGCGTAATGATGAATTTCACCCTCAAATGACTTAATTACTTGACTATTTTTTTGATAATCATAGTGTCTAAGTCTCTCAGCCGGTTCTTTAATCGATTGAAGAAATAATCTTCATTGCTCGGTTCATCCATTGACCCGTCTTGAATTCTTCCCATTTTATTACATTACTCACCAAATGTCAATAAAATATGCCATTACCCTGGTTTTCCCGCTACTTCATAATATTCTAGCACAGGTACGAGGAACGTTCCTTGCAAGAAAATCTAAATATGAAAAAAATTGATCAACCTCTCCTCTAGCTCAATCAGATGTTTACAGTGACAGTTGCATACAAAAGAGTTAGCAGCAGCATAGTCTTTCCAACACCACTCTCCACAAAGGTAAGTTTCGCATTAGTTGCTAAAGCAAACGCTTTATATTCATATCATATTAAGAATCAGATGCCTCAAAGACGCTTACCCATGGCTCCACGGAATCCGGAATAGATCATTACATTTTGAAATGCATCCGTGATCAAAGTTCGGTCTCTGATATAGTTTAGCACTTTGCTTATGACCTTGATTTGGAACATTCTCGCGAAATTTATGATCAAGAACGCTAGAATAAATAATCCGACTCCCATTTCCCTATTATTACGAAATTGTGTTGATCAACATCTGAGCTTTTCCTGGTACTTGAAACTGAAATTAAAACTGAAAAATCCAATGCCGATAAACAAAAAGACCAGCGTCTCGCACGTTGAACTGATGGTGCTGTAAAGTTTATGAGTAAGCTATGTCCATTGATCAGGAGCTGAGCAGAGATATCAGAAGAATTACCCTTTTCCCTGGCCTCGACAAGTTAGGGACACAATATTTAGCCATTGATATTCCACAAAACATAATTGTAATAATCCCTGACATACTAGAGCCCTAAATCAATCCAATCACACTGTAAACCCATGATTTTTTGCAAATAATCAACCTCACCGATCAAGTAAGAGCACCAAGGAATCAATATCATCATTAGAGTCTCGGTGTTCTCTTGAGTAGTAGTATCAACGCTCCCTCGATTAGCTTCCGCGCTCCCCTGAGGCTTGTCGAAGTACCACTTTAGAATCTTTATAATGCAGAAAGTGACGCATAAGCAAGAAGAATGATATTACCAAAGCACAAACCATTCCAATGAGCCAGCCGACTATCATCGAACCAACGAAGATGAAACAAAAATCGAGGATGACACGGAAAAAATGGAAGCTTTGGTTTTCGAGATACATTGACGTAATAATCCTATTCGATAACCATTCATTCCCGATTAAAAAGAGGATTTATTATTACCTGTATAAGGTTATAGCCAGGGCATCGTTAAGAATGCTTTCTCCAAAAATAAGGGAGTAAAGCACTTTATTCGCGTTCATTTCCTTGAAAATGGCCAGAACAGACACTGGGTCAGTTGCAGAAACGACTGCTCCAAAGGCGAAACATTCAAGAGCTCCAAACCCCTTTATGTTAACAAAACTCACTTTAATAGGAGAAGAGTAATTCGTTAAACTTTAGCGAGTCCAATTAGTGTCATTAAGAAGAGGAAAAACCCAGTAATCAACGCTGCTATTAGAGTTCCAAAAACCGCGAATCCTATGATGCTGCCAAATTGGTTGAAAAAATGTTTCTATTATATAGGTGAGCTGCAGAGAGGGACCAGAAGGACTGATATACTTTATCCATACTAATAGCACTAATAATGAATGAATGGTTGTGAGTCAAGAGATTAAGAGAGATAGAAAAACCTTTCAAATATGATCGGAGGCAGCAATACGATCATAAACAACGCTTCATATCCATCACGGATTTGATTGAGAACCCCTTGAAACGTTCCAACTTGAAGAATCGATCCTGCGATTATTCCTGAAAAACTTATTAGCTTTTAAGTGATTTAGAGTGCTACCAAGGAGAGTTGGGACGAAGGCGTCTTGAACGTATTTTGATAAAAAGGGATACTTTCCTCGTAAGCTTTTCAGAATTCTGAGCATCACAGTATTGAGAGTCATCAGTGCAAGCATGATGAGAATGGAAGCACTCATGTATTGCGTCTCCTGTAATGATTCATTGAGACAGGGAATGATAGGATTTTGGAACCTGAGATTTTTCAATCCGTTCATCCGAGCAAATTGGAATTGTGTGCGGATTCGAAGAGGCATTAGTCAGATTGGACATTTTCGACTTAGAATTTTTAAATTATATCGCTTATCTTGGAGTGGATTGCTCCGAAAATTTGTAATTAAGTCATTGACGATATCATCAACGAAAAATATGTCTTCCGAAGCGACAATTTCAGCCAGATCGCTGTTTTCAAGCTGGTACAAATAGAATCTTAGTAATTGCCGTTTGAAAGAAAACATCACTGCTAATCGAGATTTCTAATTCTAGAATGATACTTCAAAAGGATTTGAGATTGGCACAGGGGTACTTATACATAGATTTGTGCTGCTGAATGGGTTTGCGATTCACTAAACGGGCTACTCTTTAAAATAGAAAAATCAAGAAAGGTTTAAATTTTGAATTTTTCCATTGAATTCTTTAAAGGAAAAGTAAGGAGATAAATTTGTTAGAGTCATCTCTGGATTGCTAATCGAAGTAACAATACATTCATCATCCACAAGGCCTGTTTGGAGGTCATTTAATATGGTACAGGGTGCTTTTCAAACTTAGAAGGATCAATTTCGAGATTCAAAAGCTTAAGCAGTGTTTTCAATCAAAAATAATCATCTAAAGTAAATTATAGTTAGTGGAGAAGTACATTTTCTCATTGACACATTATTATTAATACATGCTTGTTAGGGTAGCGTTTCTATTTAAAGTGCACAAAGCTCATTGGCTCCAACCATGTTTTGTCACATTCATTCCCCCTTCTCTTATAACACCTTGCTTCTTCTCCCAGATCTACATATTTTGCGCTTCTTTTACTATTCTTATTAGATATAAGAAGTCGAAGAACTAGAGGGACAGTTTTGAAGATGATTTTAGCTTTTTGAATAATTTTGTTCTCAAAATAGCTTATATAACTGATGTGTCTTTCACAGTCAGGATCATCATGCATTATAAAATAAAAATTTTTTTCAATTATTCAAATAACTATTCTTTTCTTATGTAGTTTCAAAATTGACGATTGGAATTGAAAATGATAGCAGCATTTATAAATTAGCTGATAACAGGTGCCAGATTTTGATAGCAAAACCACTTTATTTCTGGGTCTTTTCCACTTGTGCGAGTTCTTCTCTATTTTTTTGGTACGCCTTTAAAAGATTCTCGTACTAAGCGCATAAATTTGATTATAATATATAATGAAATAACACAACTCTTACATCATTGGCTAATTTGTTGTATTCCAATTTTCGTTCGTTTACGAGCTCATACACTTTCTCCAGTTCCTCTCGATAATTATTATTCATTTGCTTCAATTGGTTAATCTGATTCTGATCACTGGCTTTCTCTGCACTAAACCTTATTGCAATCTGCTTCGCATCCTATATCAGTTGGAATCAATCATTTTAGTTAGAGAAGAAAACAAAAAATATTAAGTTTACATAATGATTGGCTTTATAATGCTCGATCTGAGCTTTAAGCTCCCCGGCTTCAATATTATGCCTTTCTTCCACCTCATGGAATTTACAAGCGATCTCATCAAGTTGTTTTTTTCTCTCATCGTTAGAGAAGAGGAGTCTTTGATTTTCAACTGATAAATCCTTTAGCTGAGACTCCAAATTCGCTATATATGACTGCAATTGCTTCAATTTCTGGGTCTCTTGCGTCTAATGTAACCGTGATAAGGTTTACCGCGCTAAAAATTTACCGCTTGCATTTTTTCCCAATGGCTTTTTAACTCATCGAGTTCCCTTGATTTTCTCTGGAGCTCATTTTTCACCTGCAATAAATCGTTTTGCAAAGTCCTATTTTGATTCTTCAATTCCTCATTCATGCGTTTAGTTGCATCGATTTGCTCTCTCAATTGACCAAGATCTTCTTCTAGCGCTTTCACCCTCTGAGCCTTAATTAAACGAAATTCGCATAAAATCTAAATCAGAAAGAGCTTTATCACGTGCCACGACAATCGCTTCTTTTTCTTTGATCAGTTCTTGAACTGTTTTCTCAAGAATCGCATTTTTTTGTTCAATCACTGCGATTTCGGCTACCAGTGCTTTGTACTCTTCATTTGAGTGGTGGAAGCCTTGACCACGGCTAACCTGCTGTAGTTTAATTAAAATAACCTATAGAGTTGATTGTAATTTTACTTCATCCCTACTCCTGGCAGTTTCGCTGGACAATTGTGCTTCTTTCTGGAGCAGCTCTTTTTCTTTCATCACCAAATGTTCCTCTTTCTGTTTCAGCTCAGCTTCTTTTCGCCAAATCTCTTCAATTGATCCGAACGAGCTTTTCCCTCTCTCAGCCAATTCCTTTTTCATCTGCTGCATAGCTTGGAACATATGCTCGTTATCATGAAGCATTGCTATATTTTGCTCTTCAAGCTGCACTATTATCCTTCTTAAATCTTCAGGACCGCTAGCTTTCACCTGCCTCTCGAGCTCAGCAATTCTATTTTTCTGAATCTCATTCTCTTCTATTTTCGCCCTCAATAAATTCGATATTTGCTCCGCTTCCTTGTTTCTTCTCTCATTGCTTGCTGCCTGCTCGATCAAGTAGCTCTGTTTTTGTTTCAACGTCTCATGCTCGGCGTTCTTTTGCTCGATAATATCATTTAATCTCTGTATTTCCTTCTGCAAAAGGCCAATCGTCTCACCAACACCCTCCAGCCTATGAATCGAGGTGCTCGTTGAGTCCAATTCCTTCTTGAGCCGCAGATTTTCCTCAGTAAGTTTTTGATTTTCCAGTTGAATCGGTACGACCTGCGCCTGAAGACCCGATGCTAAAGTTTGACAATCAGCGTGGGCTCTTGTAAGGCGATCGATTTCTGATTTCATTGCATATACATCGTCCTGGGCTTTTAACAAATTATTTGAACCTTGAATTGCTGTGAGTTCAGCTTTGCGTAACTGTTCGGTTTGAGTCGCTAAGGTCTTTTCTAAGTTATGAATGACGTCTTTTAGAACTATGGCCTCTTTGGTGGCAGCTCCTGCTTCAGTAACTTTGGATTCAAGAGCCTTATTCAATTCCTCGTTGTCTTCGCGCAGTTTGCTGATGGTACTGCTGATCTCGGCTGTCATAACAGCAAGATTCTCTACCTCTTTCAGTTTAGTTTGCAACGCTAAGATTTCTGACTCTCGCGCTTTCAAAACAGCATCAAGTTGAGATTTTTCATTCCTAAGGAATTCGATTCCTTTCTCTTTATCTGCAAGAGCTTTTTGCGCTGAGCTCAGTTGACCTTTCAGCATGTCGATTTCTCTGCTTGATTGTTTGTGTAGCTCTTCTTTCTCTGTGTGCACTTGCTCCAGTAGCCGCTGCAATTTCTCGTTCTCTTCTGTGAGTCGTGGTATCTGATTCACAAGGATGTTAAGTGCATTATTATCTTTCAATAGCAGATTGGCATTCTCATGCAGTTTTTCTTTCTCAATTACGAGGCTATTGATCTGAACTGTCGCCTCATGCAGTTGCTGTTTACATTTTTCTTGCAGTTCATGAAGCTTGCTAGAGACACTCTCTCCTTCGCGGGTTTTAACGTCCAGAGCTTTACGCAACCGATCGATTTCTGCTTTCAAACTATCATCCTGCTTCTTTAACTGTTCAAAATCTGAGCATTTCGCTTTGAGACCTTCAACCTCTTTTTCCTTGATCTGAGCCATTTTCTCGCATTCGCGCAATTGGTGTTTCAATTTCTCATTCTCTCTGGTCGCAGCATCCGCCAGATTTTTTAGCGAATCGATCTCTTTCTGCCTTTCCATCAAGGCTTTCTTATTTGCCTGAATCTCTGCGTTTAAATTGGCGACTTGACTTCCTATAGCTGCTTTTTCAGCGATTAAAGGCCTAATTTTTTGAATCTCTGCGTTTGCATCGCTTAGCAATCCTCTGAATTGAAGGTTTTCTGTTTGCAAACTCGACGTGATCCTCTCAAACTCTTGAATTCGTATGGCGCATTCGTGATTAGAATTTGTCATCTCTTGAAGTTTTACATTTAATTTAGCATTTTCTTCAATAAGGTCTCTGCATTTGTTTTCTAAAGCATCCATCTTCCCTGCTACTGCCTGAAAACGAGAACTACTGGCTTGGAGCTCCTGCAACTCATGTGCTAAAGCAAAATTTGTTTGCCTCAATGCTTCATTCTGTTGAGTTTGACTTTGGAGAGCTCCTGCCAGCTTGTCACATTCATTAATGAGTACGTTAACTCGATTAAATAGGCTAATTTCTCGTTGTTTCGCGTCTTGTTTTTCAGGTGAGGCTCCACGTTCTCGAAGAGAAATGATTTCCTTGTTTGCCGCCTCTAAAGCTTGACTGAGCTTTTCGATTTCACTAACTAAATGAAAGAGTTTGGAGTCATCAGTAGACTTTTTTCCGTCGAGCTGATGTTTCAAGACTTCGCATTCATCGTGTTTTTGAAGGAGGAGGTTATTGAGACGGTCATGCTCGTTGACCATAACAGCGAGCTTATTTTCTAGATCTGCGATGATTGTTGTGAAATATTGCTTCTCTACTGCGCTAACGTCATACTCTTGATGATTTTTTTCGAAATGGACAGATGGAGACTTTGGCTTATGGGTCTTTAGAATTGATTGAGCTTGTGCCCGACGGTTTTCATCAATGTTGGTTGATGGCTGAGTGATTTTCTCTTTGGAGGAGGACTGATTAGATTGGTGTTGAGGATTGTTGTTTTCGATTTTAATCTCATTAAGAATGGCTTTCAGATTACCGTTTCCAGTGTTTGGTTCCTGGGGCTTGGAGGGTTTCTCGGTTTTTGAAGATTTTTGCTTTGGATGCGCCTGACTCATTCGAGGAAGTTCTTTTGTAAGCAATGAAGACGCAGATTTTTGTTTGATGTAGAGAACAAAAAAATTTAAGTTTCAAAATAAAATCGTTAATTTCAATCGAATTACATTGAAAACGCGTCATCTGATTAGTTGAGCAAATGCATAATGCAAAAGTAAAGCTGCTGCTATTGAAAATCAGTGATACGCATTGGGCTGTTAGATCTGCAATATATGAATAACTGTATATATCAAGACATCAGTGTAAAACAAAAGTAGCTTGTCAAATAGCGAAGAGTTGAGTCTGAAAATCAAAAAAGCTTTTTCTTTTTTAGGTCTTTTTCAAGCAAGGAACTAATTTATGTGAATTCTTACGATTTTTAGTCAATCTTTTTGCATTGTGAACTGCAATCAAATCTCCTTGGAATATAATCAAATGAATCCAGAATCATTATCTGTAGGGAAAAAAAATGTTTGCAATAGATTTCATTTGAAAAAACTTTGAACTCCTTGGTGCTCTTACAGTAAATATTAGGAAGAGAAGTAACACTCATTGTTCTTGATTTCTTGGAGAAGATATCGTAACTATTGCTCTGAAAAAAGCTCATTTGAGATAAAATAACTCTAAATAAAGAAGGAAAGAGCACGGACGAATACTTTCATGCAAGAAATTGCTTGAATAGAGCTCTGCTAGATGCTTTTTTGTGAGAAAATCTCAATTCCTTGAACCTAGAGACTGTCTGCTTCAAAAACAATTGGAGTGATGCTACCCAGTATGAGAAGTGCTTTCAAATCAGCTTATAGCCAACAACCATCTGTGACTTTAAACCCACTACAGTTTTGCAGGATTGAGTTAATTATTCAATTAAAACTCGTTTCATTTTATTAATATCAACGAAAAGCATTTATTCTCTTCAGCACTCTTCAGCTTTGCAATAATACTTCAATTTAGAGTACCTCATGCACGCAAGCAAAGCAATCTTGGCAGTTTAATTTTAAGGCAAAGCCAGTCCAACTTGTCTTTCAAGTATTTGTATAACAATTCGTAGAAGAAATTTCGCCTTCGCTTTCCAAAAACACGTAAACGTTCTCCTCTGAAGCCCATGTTATATAGCTCATTCTGCCGCCATTGACCTTCTTTCACATAATTAGAGTGGGATTCCAAATCAAGCAGCAATTAATTTATTTTTAGCGATGAGGCATGCGATGTATTTAGTGTAATAAACGTATTTAAAATATTTAAAGATGAATGATTGTATAACTTTTATTAGTTGCGATCTGATTTCATAACATAAGAATTTTGTTACAAAAACTCTAATTTATACAAAATGCTAATCTCATACCTCAAAATTGCGGACTCAGTGTCCAAGAACCCGAAGCTGGCAAAGAGATGGGAAGCGATTCAAACCACAGAGCAAATGAAGTCTAAAATTGCGAACTCCAGCTTCAAAGAATTAGAAATAATAAGATCTGAAAGTGCTGCAAAGCTGATGATCTTGGACGAACAGCAGCGGCAAACTGTTGAAGAAAGCATCGACAAGCAAGTCCGTCTGCTGACGGAGAAAGAAAAGGTGTTTTTAGAGGCGCTGGACACCGCAGACGATGGATCAGAGTTAAATAACACATATGCTGATCTCACTGAGCTCGCGGATCTCGGATATGTGAGAATGGCCGAGCTGGACAATAAAATGACGTCAAGATCGCAACAAGCGCATAGTCCGGCATCGTCATTGAACAAGAATAGGTCTTACTACTTCAAGGCAATGGACACAGGAAGTAAGAATCAAGATTTGATAAACGAGTCTTCAAGAATGACGAATCGAACACAAGATATGACATTTTGATACTTATTTTTTCATAATTTGCCTGGTAAAGGAGGCTTAGTTTTCGTGATTGCTGTTTGAACTTTCGATAGTGATTGCAATCGCCTCTTTATTTTGAAAGGCAGACATAATTTTTCGTTCTACATGTCATTTGCGTTTTGAAAAATTGCACACCCTCTACAATGAAGTTGCATTTACTGACACAGTTGTGTCACTACTTACTGAATTTTCCCTCTTTTTGCTGTAAAATGTGATATAGTTAGTTCTATAGTATGAATAGGAATAAGAGTGAAAGAGAGAAGTCGATATTCAAGGTTTCAAGCACCAATAGCTGAGAAGTTATTATCGAAAGACAGTCCGTGTCGCGAGAAAAGAAGAGATAGTCAGCCAAATCAAAGAAATTGTTAACGACCAGCAGATGTGTAAAAGCCAAGCAATTGACGACTTTGCCTGAGCATTGAACAACTATATATAAATCGAGTCGAATATCGAGAGATTTGAAAGGCACAAGCAAAGGTAGTAAACTCAGCTGGACTGTTTTTCAACAAATAGAAAATAGAGTGTCAGTGGTATATATTCCTCCGATCATGGCAAATTGAATTACTCCGCGAAGGAGCGCTAATACCAGAAAAAAGAAGTCGTGTAAAGTTACTCACAAGTTGGAATTAGAAGCCAAAATTTCTAAAATGGAGTCAATAAGAAAAAAAAACCAACCAAAAAAAAAAAATAACGCCGAAAGCAAATCATTAGACAAAGAAATTTATGTTTAAGGAATTTTCGTTATGAGATCAACGATACATCAAATGCGAGGTTGATGGCGAATGGTGATCATGATAAACTGTTACACAAATTCATAGATCTCAAATGCTTATAAAATATAATAAATTCTTACACAAATGATTTGGAAACAAATTCTCATTTCAAACTAATTTTTTCATACTGGTTATCTATTTTTTCTTTGAAGAATCTTTTCGGACTATTTTCCTCTTACTTCTGGAGAAATAACTAACGTTTGGATATTGCAACGGTCGTGTATATAAGGGTTTAGACTCTCGACCCAACTCTTTCTTAACTCCTCCTGCCAGGAGGCGAGTTTCTTGATTCGAAACTGCTAAGTTTGGCTTCAGCGGAGAGGATTCTTGTACTGTATTGTTTAAATTAACAGAGAGGTCTTTAGTAGGCATCGAGATACCGTCTTGATTTAGTATACCCTTTATCTCGCTACCTCCTTTTGGTATACCCTCTTGCTCTGAATGTTTTTCTATAACTTCCGAGATTTGCGACTCTTTCTTTGGGTCAGAAAGGCTTTTCGGGCTGACCTGGTTATATTGTGTTGGTGGATGTGAATTGCGAGTGGATTTAATATTGTGGCCCGAGTCATGCTGTATTTCTCCGGGCAAAATTGTTTCTTTTTCAATTTGAATTGCTAAATTCGGCTGCATGGTAAGATTTCCTTGAATTGCATTTCGGGGGTTCATTGAAGAATTATGATTGGGCAGCAAATGTTGGTCTGAATTGGGGATAAATATTGAATCTTCACCTCGGTTTGAGAGAAGCTCTCTGTGGGACGGTCTATCGCGATGAGTTGAGACTTGAGACTCGCTCTCAAGGTCAACGAGCTTGGGAGGACGATCCTTAACAGCTTTCATTGAGAATCGTGAGGCGCGTTTAGCATTAGCATTGCGAAGCGAATTCAAGTTTTCCTTCACTTCTTCTGGCATAATGGTTTCTTTATCCATCGAGAACGTCATATTTGGTTGAATTATGGAAGCTCCGATAACTGAATCACCATTGTCTAGGTTAGATATTTCCATGATATCACCGTTTCTATTGGAGAGAAGCTCTCGATGTGAATTTTTCTCTCTAAGCGTTGAAATTTGAGATTCGTTTCCCTGGTCTACAGCAAGATCTATAGAACTTTCCTTGTGGTTTTGCATTGGAGGAAGTGAACCTTGGGAAGGCCTCAATTTAATTATTGACTTTTTTAAGCATTTGAATAAGATGTGGTTGAGCTGCCATAGGATAAACCAAGTATCACATACCGTGAACAGCAGATTCAATGACATCACGATACAGACCAGCACGATGATAGCCCAGCCAATCACATTCTTCCCTGCATCACTCAAGAATCCACTTTCTGATTCCGATGAGTGACTCTGTGAATCATTTATTGCATAAAGCAAAAAGAGGAAAGGAATCACAGCATTCAGACCGTCACAGATTCTCATGGTTATTCTCTTAGTTTTTGAGGTAAAAAACTTCCATATCGTTACAACCACAAAGAAAGCAAGATTTATGAGCACAGCGAGCGTGCATTGCACAATTGGAGCATCTGAAAGCACGGCAATGATTGGCACAAGTACAAGGTTTCTAGAACAAAGCACAAGCGCCCAGTATCTTCCTTTCATGCTTTTGTTGATGTCTTTTTCGGTGCAGAACGCTGCCGTTGACACAGACGAATATGTTGATGAAGATGGCTCTTCTTCTTCATCATTTACAAGCACTCTCACATTCTCGTACATGTCCTCTTTCACAGAAGAGAGATTTTCTT
>ENA-UOTZ01001414-UOTZ01001414.1-compost-metagenome-genome-assembly--contig:-NODE-1414-length-16391-cov-4.341608_pt1 | contig 16391 bp, 10 predicted proteins | sample MGYA00238144_ERZ746983 | MGnify/ENA primary metagenome ERZ746983 (study PRJEB28759, sample SAMN06268863) | compost metagenome | isolation source: single cell | place: USA: California, Emeryville, Joint...
ATTTAGAAAAGCATTCAAACCTCAATTACGGGCAGCATCGACCAGTCCATTTAGAAGAGAGAAACCAGGCGAGTTTAGTTTGGTACTTCAAAAGAAGATCGACCAAATCCATGACACAAGAGACCGGCAACCTTCCTATCTTAGCTCTAATGCCATTTCAATGAGCACATCGAAGATTTTACAATTTGTGGCTGCAGGAACGGAAACCTGCAATCCATCTCCTGAAAAACCGGTCGCAGATCGCAAAGCTTCCAATAAGGCCGACTTGAATCGCTCATCAGATCGAGAAGAACTGAGGATTGGTCAACATTTCCAGAGTCTTTCCATCGAAAAAAAGAAATCTTATAGTTTTCAATCAAAACACTCGATTCTCAAAGACTTAGGTAGCCTGGTTCTCATTTATCACTTTGCTTTAGAGTTCTTAGATGCTAGAAAAGAGGTTAACACTGGTGAAAAAGAAAGAACGACACAGCATATGACAGCGCTTGAACGTCAAGCTAGAACTAACGAAGAGTTGAAATCGACTGGCAATCTTGTGAGAGTGAACCAAATAAACCCGCTGGGTGGGAAGATAATGCTTAAAAAAAGTGGTCATAAAAGAATGGCTAGTGATGAGGTTAAATATATTAGCCAGCCTCCTATACTTTCAGTTCCTCAATCACGCCCACAAGAGTAAGTTCTCATAGCCGAAATGATTAGTTTAATGCTCATATGGAATTAGCAAAGAGAGAACTCGAACCCCTACATTGAAAATGAAATACTTGAACGATGAATCAATTTACTTTTCTTCAAATAGCAATCATCCTCAGACTAAATTCGACGTCCCTTCAAGAAAAGGTCAGGACAAAAACCTCATCAAAATGAGTATTCAGAGGTCAACTCCAAAGAGGATGCATGCGGACTCTACAATCGAATCAGCCGCAGTACTGCAGACAAATGAGTCGATAGAACTACCTTTCACTCGAACTAGTAGCAAGAACGTATTAAATATGGAAAGGAATACTAGTACAGCGAATATCATTGAACAGTTGAAACGCACATACGCTAATTTGCGACCGAGATCAAAGAGTTCGGAAAAAAGAGAGCAAGATTCAGCAAAATTATTACCAACGACTATCGGCAGACCAACCTCTATGAATTATTCAATTGAATTGATGAGACGCACGAGTGGGCAGGCGACAGGACAGAATCAACATTTGGCTGAGACTGGATTTTATAATAATTTGGCTTTGAAGCACGTTAGTGATTTATTGATTGATATGAAAACAAGGGAATTTGAAAAGAAAATATTGAGGCAGATTCTGGGCCCTGGTAAGAAAGGAGCTAAGAAAAATGGATTTGGAATGTGTTAGCGAAATAAACTTTATCGATATACTTAGTATGAATTGTAATAAATTGTTAATTTTTCATTTTTATCAAATGCAGTTTCATTCACTTCATGCTGTGAATACTCACAAAAAGTAAAGATCCCTTTTTCGTTCTATAAGTCGCTGATTAATACCGATAGCAAAAAAAATCCAAACATCTGCGTTTAATCATTTAATGATTTACTTAGCACTGCGCAATCATATTTTCAAGCCATGTTGGCTTTTAACTAGTCATAAATTGATATTAGTTTAATCAACCAGGACGCTAGGTTAGTGATAACAAGCCTGCTGAGTACAGCAAAGAAGGGAGACAGTAGTATAGCAAAGATTAAAGAAATAAATAGGTTAGCCTCGGGGTAAAATTTGAAATTAGGATGTGCGAGGTGATAGTATCCAAAAAAAAATTTGAAACGTTAAGTAAGGGAGACAGTCCCTTCTGGAACAGGCATAAAAGGATTTCCAACTCTTTTTTTTCAACAAAAAGATAATATGGAAAAATAAAAATTCGATTCTATCGTATGAGCCAGCAGCAACTTATATAGGACGGTATAAAACATTTAGAAGATTCAATAAACTTCAAATCAGCAGATCACAGATTCATTTCAAATACGATGAAGAGATGTTTTAAGTAGATTAATGCATATCAATTTTTTTTTTTCAAGATGAATAGATTAATATTCTTTCTCACATAAAGGTCACGATTCTGATGAAATTTATATCGAACTCCTATGAGAGTATAAAAAGAATGGCAACCTTCATACTGAACTTAATATGAGTCCATCGAGCTCTCGAAACGATTTCGACGAGCTTATATTTATTTTCAATCTCAGTTGAAGGCAAAAACGCAAGTGATAACAACTCCGCAGACGAAGAGGATCAAAATAAACAAGAAGCAGCTACATTCAAATTAAACAGGCTGCTGATGAATAATTTACGCTTTTCTTTTCTGATCCTCCTTATATTTTCCAGCCTGTTCGAGCTCTCTAGAAGCCTCTTTTGTCTTCTCTTTGGCTTTCTTCACGTTATCCACAATAATTTCTAATTTGCAAAATTATTTGAGTCCAAATTGTATTTAGATAATGACATCAGTATTGAAGAGAAAGAGAGAGAGCAACAACAAAAGAGTTATGAAAAAGTACCTAAGCCCATTTCTTGCTGTTGAACCTCCGAAACTATGTTTTGGCTGATATCTCTGAGAGCGTAGGTGATTCTATAGTATTTGGTGTTATTAGCTCAAGCCACTGATATGTTCTTATTGTACTTAACGATCTCTTCGATATCCTTTTGTCTCTCGTTAATCAACACTTCATTCATGTCTAATTCCTGGAGATTTGCGTTTCTGTACCAATTAAATCATCATTTTGAGCAACAAATGAGTGAGGTACATTTTCATCTGTTCTTGGATGACTTCAGTTTCAGTGAGACCTCTCTGTCTTCCTTCGACACTAGCCTTTCTTATCGCATCGACGAACTGACTTTCTTTTTTCGTAATCTCATCTGTTATCTCAGTAAAATTCTTAACGTGCTCATTAAACATCTCATTTAATCGCTTTTCCAGCTTAGCTTTTTTCGCCTTTGGGAGTTATTTTTGCAGCCGTTTGGGAAAAACTCTTACAATGTCTGCTTTCTGGGTTGGATTGAGTTTTTCAACTGTAGCGATCATATTTTTAATTCTCATTATTTCAGTTTTGCTCGTTTCGATCTTCTTCTTTCTGTTCAAGAGAATGTTATTTGTGTCTTACAATAGAAACCAGCTTACAGTTTTTCTCGAAATTGTTTGGTATCTTTGCCTGTGCCAATTTTTTCGCACTAAATAGGGGTCATTGGACAGATCGAGTATTTAGATGTACATAATCCTTTAGATCATTGATGTCTCCGGCGAGAATTTCGAGTTTAGTAGAAACTTCACTGCCGAACTGTTCCAATTCACCGTCGCCGCTTTTCTGATCGATCATTAGAAGATTAGCAAAAAAAGAAAGGTAAAAAAGACTGGAAGCTGGCATAGTCGAACAGACTATCCAGTAGAATATAGCAGCAAAGAATTAAATCGTTACATGGATATCGGAGGTTCGCATTGACACTGCTGATAGTGTAATTGTTCAAGAGTTAATTTAATATTTTAATAGCTAATTATGAATTTGCACTGCTTCTAAATTCACTTTGATATCATTAAACAATAATAAGAAGTATCCCTTCATGCACAAGACACGATGGAACATATTTTACAATGGAGATCCTAAAGGAATTAAGCCTAGACCATGAAACTATCCTTCTCCTATCCTAAAACTGTCCGTTCTTCTCGGTTCCTTGAAACACAATACTATATTTATATCATTCGAGGTATGTTGAATGAATAATTTCTTCTTCATGGCTTAAATCATATGCTGCATAGTATTTTATCAACACTGTTGTTCTTAGCTTCTTGTCTTATCAGACAGGCCAGCATTCTTGTAATAGTTGAGAATGAGAGTTCTTTGGATTACAATAGATCAGATATCAATGACTCCTTCAGTTAACTATTCATCAAACACAAGAGAACATCTTCGATAATTTCTTCTTAGAAATAGAAACTTATAATCGAAAGTTAGACTTGAAACCAAGAAATCTATGTTGGTCAATAGTAGAAATTTGAAATCGTTTGGCTGGTTGAGTTTGCTGAGAGAGCATCAAATAAGAAATTGTTTTCGATCCAAACGCATTTCACAAAAAGAAAGTAATCAACCAGGACTCTGGCTTGGAAACGCCAAATTGATAAAATGTTAGGATTTGTTTCACGATATTTACATTACCCTATTTTGGTAATTAATTATCTTTCTGAAAGAAGTTCCAAAGCTTTCGAGTTATAATACCAAATCAAATGGAAGACAATATTGTTGTATCCCGATACTATGTACTCAAACAGACTGGAATACTCTACTCTAAGCGTATCCTCCAGATAACTACTCAATCTGTTATTCTGGATACCCTACCCTTGAACGCTAATAATCGAGAAATCATTGAATGGAAATACTTTAAAGACTGCGTTCCAGCAGAACTAAAGGAAAACCAACTCGAGGACGAAGATCCTGTTGCCACAAATGAATTCTACCTAGCCTACACGAATCAAGAGAAAGTATGCCAGATGAAGCTCAGCTGTAAAGAGCGTTTAAATCTAATCGCTGACATCCTGCGATGCTACGATCAATATCGAGAGCGTACTAGTTACAGCTTCGAGAAGGAAATCCCGACAATTGATGCATTGAGAATTCTAAGCCCTAATTCTCCAGGGACTACATACTCAGTGACTCTCAAAATCTATAGGGCGTTCATTGAGATAAACCACAAAAAGCTGAACCAAGGAGAGTCAGACGAGACCGTCTACGAGAAATTTGAAATAGCTGATCCACCGCCTCTGAGTATGCCTTATAATGAGCCTCAGAAAATTATCATTCAATACAACTGCATCGAAAAATTCGAGCGAACGAGTATGGGGATGGCAATCGTAACGAAAGACACGTTGAAATACTACAACCTCGTTTTCATGGATATGGAAAGAACTCATAAAATTGTGGAAAGGATTCGAGAGAATGCAAAGAAGCACCTATTGATGAATATTCCATTTGTTCCGCTTGATAAGGCCGATACCTCGCAAACGAGGAAATTTGCGCCTGAAGAACTCAAATATTTGTTCTTTGCTCTTCCCGTTTACAAACTGTTACCAACAGGCCAACTCATGCCCATAATCATCGCTCCGACTGAGCTTGAGTTCTATGAAATTGATCCAGAAACTCTTGCTCTCAATGAAAAGATACAAATGCAAGGATGTTACCGACTCGTTCGATTCGGTAAGGACTTTGCGGGATTCCAGTTCATTCTGAAGCACTTGGAGGTCGTCACTTATATCACACCTCCGAATCAGAGAGACATTATCGTGACCACGCTCGTTCACATCATGAAAATACAGCGGGTCGAAAGATCAAATCTGACTGTACATGAATTCATCCCGTCGAGTTTCCCTCCCATCAACCTCGAAGTGAAAGCTTGGCCTGCTGGTGAACCCGATAAAGATTACATTGTTGCCTTGCTGCGGTCGATGTGCGATCCTACTAACGATACCCAATTCTATTACACGATTCGTGAGTTTAATTTGTACCCGAGTATCTCGAACTACGCTGATCACGACCCACTTCCTCTGGAGTTCATGTTCCTTCTCTTCAAGAAATATGCTCCGATCGTGACCACACCAGAATTCAATAGTTTTGCTTCCACTTTCAACAAATACGTGAAATTGAGACTCAACCTCAAATTTCTTCATCGACCTCCACATATTAGCTCGGAACAAATCGATCCTGTGCTTTCAGAGACAGAGCATCGCTACGAAATCGAACAGCTCGAGAAAGAACTCACGGCTAAGACTGTGAACTTCAAATATGCTGAAGATGACAGCAAACCTTTGCTAGAGCTCACGCCAATCACCTTCCCCGAAATCGCTTCTAAAGTTCAAGAGTTGCTCAAGGCGCTCACTACTCTAATGACATCAAGACCATATTTCCGAGACCTCGCCTCATCTAAACAACAGAAAAAATTCTACGCAGTCATCTTTGAGGCGATCGTTCAGCTCCTTGACTCAGAGTGGCCTTCTTTGGCGATTTATGCTTCGTCATTTCTGCATTCATTCGTAAAATTCCCCGTTGACGGCGAATCGAAATACGAGCAACAAAATATCAAATTTATGGTCACTGAAATCAACGTTCTCAAGAAAATCTCAGAACTGCTAGCTAGAAGAGTGCTTGTCCAAGCCTCTCGCTCATACCTTCAAGAAGACCCTCATGTTGTGAATATTTGCGCTACCCTTAGAGTTCTAAAAGCCGTTCTCTACGACAGAAAAGCTTCTGTTGCCTCTGAAGATCTGGAAATCGTTATCACATATCTAAGAATGCCTTATTACTTTGCTATCATCAATTTCCTGACCAGATATCAATCTTTCACCAGCTCCTACAAAGCCTCGCTGCTCTTTAATTCTCTAATTCTCAACGTCGACACCAAAGAAAAGTTCAAACAACTCCAGGATAACATTCTGAACCATTCTTCCCTCATTCTCTTTTACATCAGCGCCGCACTAGCTTCACCTTCGACACAACAAAGAGAACTGTCGGTTATTCTCCTCTCTCACGTGTTCAAAGAAAATGCCAGCGCCTGTGGTCTTGCTGTGAGGATCTTTCCCAAGCCTCTTTTCAGAAAAGTGGGCACTAAAGAAGTCGACCTATCAAAATGGACTTTACACCACTGGGAAGAATTCTTTGCAATTGCTCGTAAAAATTTCAATACTGCGAGCGAGCAATGGGATGAAGCCTCACGCGATGAACTCATTTCCAAGTTACAAAAGGCTGATAGAGAGGTCATGGAAACGCATCGATATCTGAAACTCGAAGATATCCCTCATCTATTTGAGCCTAGTGGCTCTATCCTCTGTGAGAGGTTAATCGAAATTAGATGGAATCATGAAGAATTCGAAATGGAGTATGACATTCTCAATAATAAAATCTTCGTATGGAAATATTACTTGACGAGCCTCATCCATGACGGCGAGAGTCCAGCTCTCACTGTTCCAATCCAGGACAGCCCCAAATTTTGGTCACAGCTTAATATCAGGTTCATCTCATCGACTGAACTCAGAGAGCAGCTGATTATTCTCAAAACTATGGTTTTGGTGTACAAGAATTACTACTCTGATATCAAAGACTTAACAACCATTAGCTATTGGTCAAAGACTCTGGTCAGCCCCGAGTACAAGGAGTGCAGGTATTTAATCCTCCAGTTGATTTATACCGCGATAACTGTGGATGACCAGCAGACCGCAAGAATCAATCTCAAGCGATTCATTGAAACCCAAGGCGTGAAGAAACTAACCGATATTTTAGCAGGGCTCCATTTTGCTGAGAACCACAATAAAATCTATACCGAAGAGTTTGTAAAACAGCGCCAGGAGTACTACAGAACGCATCCAGAAGAAGAGATGCTCTATAACTACACTAACTTAAAGTTAGAAAAGCAGGCTTATACAAACTCTCTCAAGAAGGCTTGCACTGTCAATTTCATTATTAGAATTTATGGTGTCGTGTTCCAAAAACGAATTAAAGACGATCTGCTCCTCTATCCTTTACCCAAAGCTAAGGGCCAGATTCTTGAGAGAGATCCGATTTCTGTTATGTTGAACATGTTGCTCCTCAACGATGACGAGACTCGTAAAGAGACTCTTGAATATCTGCTCAAGAATTTATCGGACCGGTTCTGCTACAAAGCGCTGGCCTTTGACACTCCGCTCTATGAGTATTTGATTATTAATTTGACTGAGAAGACTGCAAATCTCGTGGGCCAATTGCTGATTTGCTTCTATAAGCATCTGCGAGAAGATTTAGGCGATTCTGTGGGAAAAGTGTTAAATGAGTACATCAGCACGACGTTTGAATCCTTGAATCCTCAGACAGTGGAAGTAGCTCAGAAAACTTTCCCTATCCTAAAATACATGCCAAAGCATCTCTTCTGGATCTTGATAAATAAAGGTCCTGAAGATTTCGAAAAGGTGCTGTTCAGTGAAAAATATGAATCCCCTGAACTCGTTTGGAAGAGAGAAATGCTTGAATACCTTCAGCAAACGATCAATAGCAAAATACAAGATTATCGAACCGATCTCATCAATTATTCTGACAATGTGGAAGTACACACCTCCGAAGCGATGCCTAAATTCAAAGCGGAGTTCGGATCGTTCGTTTTCGCAAATTTACAGGTTAGTTTTTTCTTTCTATTCGTTTTGACCCTAACTCAAATATATTTATCATTAGGAGGAGTTGACATGTGGTCCTTACTATCTGAGAATATGGGTTCATCCGTCACAGAAGATCTACAAAACCGACACGAAGGTGGCGTCTAAGTTGGTTGAGAACTTGCACTTGCTGCTAACCAGTTTTATCGAAGGAGGCGTTGAAAAGAAGAACCCAAAAGAACTTGCTGACCTGCTGACGATACTCAAAGCTCACGCAAAAGCGGTTAAACAGTTCAATGTTGCTTCATATAAATCGTTCCCAGCGATTTTCCACATTCTTGATTATTTTTCCCGAGTCGACAACAAACACTACCAAAACTCACAAGAGGAAGAGAAGAGTAACTCTATTTCGAGCATTCCACCCGACTCTAGCTCATTCGTTCGCTACTGTGCAAAGATTTTGTCACGTGCCATCAGAATCCCTGACTCTCAGAATATCCATCTATTCATTTCTCATGGAGGTTTTGATGTTGTCATTGGAGCGCTGAGCTGCATTCTTAGGAGAATCGTTCATGAAGCAAAGAATGAAGATAATACATCAGGCGTTCACTACGAGCTTTCGCCAACTTACAACGATGTGAAGTCTCTCAACCTATTTGTGAGATGCTTGTCAGTGATCTGCTTGGAGAAGTCTGAAGAGTTTGAGGCTCTGAAAGCAGGAGCGAAGGTCGATCTTTTGATTAGTTTGCAACAAACAGCTCGAATTCCATTGACATTGTTTTCGAGTTTCAGAACGCAGTATCGAGAAGAAATAGCTAAAAAGCCGAATACTGGAAGCGGGAAAAAAGAATCAACGAAAGAAAAAGCTGATGAGATCGCTACTGAAGGTATTACCCTGGGTGAAATCGCCGCAATGAATGTGTTTGATCTTCTTGCACGTCCAGCAGCAGAGGTGACTGAAAGAATCGTATGCGAGAGAAGGATAATTAGATTTTTTGAAAATCTACTGGTGTTCTTCACAGCACTCTCTTGTAATCTGCACTTAGCTTCATTAGCGATCCAAACAGGAATCGCCTGGCGCTGTCTCGAAATCGTTGGGCAATATGGCTCATATCCTCCATGTGGTGACAAAGCACTAGACAGCAATATGAAGCATTTGAATGAGAAAGCAATCATGGCCGCGTTGGTTCTCAGAAATTTATTGATCCATGCAGAAGTGGCTCAGAACCCTCGAGAGTCTCCAGAAGCCGAGACTTCTCCATCCAAAATGCTGGAAATCGAAACGACTTTCCATCACAAAAGGAAGCACGAAGCCCACAAGACTCAACAACCAAAAGCTATCAAGAAAACTGGGTCTGACAAAGAGAATGATATACAAGTAGTGACCAGCTTCCACAGTGCCTGCCTAGCTCTGCTTGGTCTCAAGCTCATAAGACACCTTTTAAAAAATCATGGAGAGCCAAGAGCTATCCCAACACAAGTAGATCGTGTTGCTGCTGAAGAGTTCCTTTACCGATTCGGCTCATCTCTTTATGAACCTCTATTAATATGGAATGAAGAGGTACGTGAAGAACTTCAGCAATTCCTCAGCAAGCAAATAGACGCAATCACTCTTCGGAACGCAGAGAGGTGAGTTTCTCATACCATCTTTGATTATTTATTTATTGAATAATTTTTTTAGTGCCTTTGATGATCAGCTTGAAAATCATTCATATTCAGCTCACGACCGCGAACTCATGATCGATGGGATCTTCGTAAGCAATCTTGCTTGAACAAGCTATATTTATTGTCATGTTTTATCAAAAATAGGTAAGAATGCTCAATCTGACGCCAGAATGGAAAATTTCAAAACCAGAAAGCTTTACGAACAAACTTATGGAAGAGATACACCTAACAGTCGCAGAACTCAAAGCGAAAAAATACGATATTGCCGAGAAAGCGAACGAAATTTCTCCGGACCTTGCTTACAAGCTTTCCTGCCTTACAGAGTCGTTAAAGGCCATCATTTCTATCTCAAAAACACAGTTCTACAATCCAGTTGTGTTCTCTCCCAAAAATCTAAACACAATTGCAACTCTCCTTGATGTAATAATTTCATTATCTGAGATCTCCTCATATAACCATAATAAAACTTAAGAATAAAATCTATCCTGGGTTCAGTAATGCGGCATTCACAAGCGTAAAATCTCATGCGTTAAATGCCATATTGTTCGAATCCGCAAGAGAGGGAGGAGCGAAAAAGATCCTCCAGAGCGTTACGATAATGAAAAATCTCATCACTATTCTCCGGTCTAATTCGAAGGAAGCGGCCGTATTGAGCGAGGAGGTAACATCTTATGCAAATAATATCGGGATTTAATTCTTATGGTGATATCCAACACAGATTATGAAAATATTTGAGAATATTGCTCAAAGCCAAGAATTGGACGTTTATCTGATAAACTCTGGCATTATACTTGTATTATTCGAATCGATCTTTAAAAAGGAGCTGCTACCTTCTTCCTTCCGTCTTGATGCATTAAAGCTCGTTTCACGGATATTCAAGTCCCTTGATGAAGATCATCCTCTGAATAGAATAGTCATGTCCTTTATTCCACCTGCACTTCACTATGTACTTAAACCTGACAAAACAGCGACCTGATTTACCCTTAATCATGTTGTTTAGGTATTCTACACTGGCATTCCGCCATTAGATGCGCTTAACATCCTCGATAACGGAATTGACGCCTCCACCAGAGTTTGGACCACGCTTATGAGGCAAGAAGTCTGGCTGCTAAGTTTTGAGCACTGCCAGCCGCTACAAGAAGCTTGGACTTCTTCCAAATTAGAAATCATCGAACTTTCGCAGTTGGAAACCTTCTGGCAGCCTGCACCAACCAAAGTCCCAGTGTAAATACTATGCTAATGATACTGTCCATTAAATTTTCATTGCCATAGTTACCCAGAGTACAACGACCTAATCCAAGTTGAGGGAATATTCCTCAAGAACTTTAACTTCAATAGCCTTGCAGCAATTAACGTAAATCAATATGATCTTCTATGAATTCATTCTCACTAATAATTAATGGATTATATTTTAGATGAAAATGGAGGTCTTTATTGAGTTAGTCGGAGCAAGGACCCATGAAGCATTTGAAAAGTTTATGCATATGATGGAGTTTTATGAGAGCACACCAAAGAACAGTTTCTCTGAATTTGAGCTCAAAGAACTGGATCGACTCTCCTGTGAAGTCGTAACACTAATGACAAGTAAATTTCCTCAGATTCTTCTATTTCATTGAAAAAACTTCCTACCGTAGGTTTGATGTTTGGCTTGGATCAATATTTGTACAGCCAAAGTCATTCTATGTCTCTACATTACAGTTTTGATGCTCACAAAATGAGTGAAGCTAAATTCCCAGCTGTTGGCTCTATCAGTGATAAGGTTCTAACATCAATCACCAAATGGATTGCCTGCTTGAATTATAAAAAAGTGAATCCACATATCAAGTACTCGATCGAGTTTATACACAAGCCATTAACTTCAATTTCCACTTTCTTGCTAGATGCACGATTCTTCAGCTTATCTATTTAGTCGTTGATTTTGAGAAGGGTTTGGAGCGATTAAAAACGCAGGATATTGTGGCGATTTTAGGTTCTTTGCTCAAGGCAATTACTAAAAAGGAAACAAATATTGGGCTTGGTAAAAAATTCGTATGAACATTGGAAATAACTTTATTTTTCATCAAATTCAGTTGAAGAGAGAGTGACCCTACATATTCTACTCCGCCTGATGCTAAGGGACCCTCAGTTGATTCACGAGGTTGCTCTGGAATGCACTGAAACTTTCAAATGGCTTCTCAGCAATGAAAAGCCGGCTGTAAAAGAAATTCTTGAAAATTTAATGGCTGTCATCGTCACTGATCCGAAGACGGGAAAAGAGTCTCTTCTTAAACTGAATAAGGTAAACAATATTTTCAAGCACATTTTTAAGATAAATTTACAACTAGGACGGAGAACTTGTTAAAGTCAGCACTCTAGTCAACTCAGATCCAAGAGCCTTTGCAGTAGCTCCATTATTTTAGGATTTGGTGGCTAATAATGTTTTTTAAAGAAAACTAAGTTCTGGAGGAATACGGAAGGAAAAGAAGGGCTCGATTTACAATCTGGAAATTTGCTGAATACGTTATACAAATTAGGTTCTGAATTCCAAATCAAATTCCCTGCTGTTTCAGACTATGCTTTGAAGCCGTTGCCTCATCCGAGCGCTGAGAGCATCAAGGCCACAGAGAAAATACAAGAGTTTATGAAAGTGCGTCTTGCAGAATATGCAAATTCAGAATATCAAGAATTGGCATGTAATGAATTTATTATTTTCACCACAAAATTTCTTAACGATTGTTCAATAGGACTCTACCGAGAGAGGAGAATGAGAAAGTCCATCAATCTCGAACTATGAGAAAACGGTTTTATTCATACTTTAAGCAGTGAAAAAGTAGTATCGTTGAGTTGCTTATAATGAAGTTAATTGGCAGTAAATCAGATAGATAGATATTATGGAATTTATTGTGTAATGAACTTTATTTTCTAACTCCACAACGTTCGCTAGCTTAAAAACATTGTATGCAAAATTTTAGATCCTTAGGTTGGGTGCTCTAAAACTGAAATTATTCATCGGAATTACCTTCAAAATGCTTCAAATCTTCCAAGATAATTTCTTTCTTCCTTCTTTTTTTGTCAGTAAACTATGGATACACCTGCCTTATCAATGAAGTTTTGTAAATAAAATCTTCAAAGAATATACTAGTGGTCTTCCATTAAGAATCTACTTGTGTTCTTCCTTTCAAATACTGTGAATTACTAAGATCACAATCTACAATGGCTTACAAGAAATTCGAGCTTTTGATAAAGTTTAGTGTTATTATACTATTAATATTAGAAGAATTAGTGACGAACATAGTCGGAAATGAGACTTTTATCATGAATGACTGTGGTGATCAATATCTTTTAAAATACTTATGTAATTGCATGAAGTTATCACTTCAAGCCTTGAAAATCTCACCGTAAAGCGTAAAGACAATAATGTTCGAATATCTAAGCTTTGAAAACTGAAATTTTATTGTACTTCTTTAAATTAGAAGAACTCGAAGGCTGGATGCAAGCCTTTTTTTTACAAACTTTCACCATGATTTTGGTAGGTTCTATAACACTTTATTTTACTTTTGCAGAATCTCGTCAGTTTACCTTTCACCTGTAGCATGTATTCCAAAATTAATGACTTAAGTACTGATGATATAAGTGATTAGAACTTTTGTCATAATTAGTATAAATGGCTTGAGTTTAGTAATTAGTATTTTCTTGAAATGAGATTAGTATTAAATGTGAAATTTGATTCATAGCTTTAAGTAATCGATTTTCTTAAGGGCTGATTTTCTTTTTTCTCATTCTTCTCTTGTGTACAATTGAATTTCAATTGTTTATGTTGAGCTGTTTATGAAGAGATTAGTGACTTGTAACTCATAATAATACTCTTTGAATTGCTTTTCAGATGTGTGAGTAGCTCATGAAACATCAACATGAATGGTGAAATATCAAAACTCTACTACCTAAGCTTCGACAATTTGCACCATCGAAATGCATTTGAGCCGTTGTAATATTACAGTTTCTCATTGTCGCAATCGCAAATAAATTGGTGCTACCATGATACACAATATAGATACTCTTTCTCAATACAACGCTGGCAAAATTCTCTTAGATCCCCAAAAATATCCTGTTGTAACGCGAGTTCACTCAAAAAATTGGAAAAAAGACAAGCATTTTATACCCAAAATTTATTCCCTTTTAGTTTATGGACTAAAACAAAGAAATATGTGTTCCAACGCACTCAAAAAAAAAGTTTTCTGAAAAAGCCTTGAGTTCTTTAAGAATCTTGTTTCGTTAAATATATACCAAAAATTCTGAAGTTGTGAAGTTGGAATTGCCATATTATTGGCAAAAGTTGTTCAGGAAGTTTGCAAACCACCAAAATTTCCCAATATTGGTTGTTAGAAGAAAGCCCTTCAAAAAATGTTTCAAGTTGGCTTGCAATATCCTTATGAGAAATCTTTGAAGCAAAAGTAATTTTTTAAAAAATATTTTGCTTATAATTATTAAAATCAATTAACCCGTGAAAGTTTGCAGAGAAATCTAACTGCCATTAGATCATATTAATTAACTTTGTGAAAGTTGAGATTGTCGAATTCTTTTCTATTGATAAATTTCACGTAAAGTCGTGTTCTTGAGCATTAAGTTGTTTTGAGATATTTTGCAATGAATCATATGCACAAATTTACATTGCTGGCATGGTCGAAAAAACATATTAAATTCAAGACAGATTTCGTTCATTTATTCTTAGAGTGGGCTTGTTTCTAGGTTACCTTACACGTCATCAGAGTGTAGCGGTTTAATTCTGCCGTTTTTCAAATGAAAAAGATTACGATTGGATGGACAGCATTTTCTCACAACCTTCTCCGATAGATGCAAAGTTCTATAAGATTCCCTCTTGAATTATCTTAGTCTCACCTGAGAAGAATTAAGTAGAATTCATTTTTCTTGAGAATAAGCTTTCTCTTTGTCGAAATATATAAATTTCATAGACAAGATGAGATAAAATTAACTAAACATTTGTGTATACAAAACTTTTAGGATAACGAAATGCAAATTTTATTGTGGCTGAGGAAAAACTCCTTGCTTTAGAATATTAGTAGCTGATGCATAAATTGAAGCGTTTCTCTCAGTAGGAGGGACAGACCTTGCATTCCGTTTTTTAATAATGACTGATTTCTGAGGAGTTATTTTCTTCGACGGTTGGGACTCATCATCGAGGAGCGTAAGCTTCGCTTTTATGGAATTAATAAGCAGACTATCTACCTCTTCCGTTTCGTCAACATACTTCTCCAAGTAATCTTTCTTCGAAGCGCTAGCTTTCAATAGCTTTGCTCTCATATCTGCTTTTTGCTCCAACTTTTCGGCCTCAATCATGATTTGCTCTTTTTGTTTGTATTGTCCTAGTTCTTTGTGTGATAATACGTGTTTCCAATTGTCTGGCTGGAGATTAATATTGTATTTCTTCTTTACATCGCTCCAGTAGTCTGGATAGTGCCCAGTCATTTTGTGGTTAAAACTCCTGCTTTTTTCTTCCTCTTCTTTCTTAGCCTCTCGCTCTTGCTGGAGACTCTCATATTTCTTTATTTTTCGAGCTATTTTGAGATTTTCAAGTCCTTTTGCTCTAGGAGATAGTGTTTGGGTTTGGTCTGCATCCCCTTCATTCTCAGGTCTTCTTTTCTTAACAGGTGGCTCTTTCAATTTCGCGACCATTGCTTTCAATTCCATCTCTTTCTTTTTGCTTGGAATTGGTTTTTTTATAGAAGCAGCAAACAATTGCATCTTCTCTCGCATTTGTCTTCCAGCCTCAACAGACTCTTCATGAGCTCTTTGCGCACGATCAACTTCCTCTTCATATTGATCTCGGAATCTCGACTCAAAATTCTGTTTAAAATCTCTCTGTTCTGAGTGGCGTCTATGTTTTGATCGGACCTCTTCTTTAATTTCTTTCATTTTCTTTGCGTGTTCTATAAAATCTTCATGATTCAACGGTTTGTGTAGCTCTCGGATTTCCTTCAACCTCTTCTTTTTCTCTTCCAGAGCTGGCAATTCCACCTCTTCCTTATATTTTTTCTCGAGCTGGACATACAGAGGTTCTCTTTGTTTTTGCCTTTTGAGTTCCTCCTCTAATTCAGCGTTTTTCTGAAGCCTTTCCTCCTTTCTCTCGTTAATTTTCCTCAAATGCTCTTCTAGCTCGGCTTTTTTCTTTTCAATCTGTTCTTGTTCGATCTCTTGCCGCTTGCTTATGACTCTTTCAATTTCTTCGCGAATTCTCTGACCTTCCTTCTCTTGTATTGTTTTGATTTTCTTCTCCAAATCTTTCTTCTTAACTTGCATCTCCTTCACGAACTCTTCTGCTTTAGCGAAGCGCTCTCTTTCCAGCTCATCAGTGTTGTCTTTCATAAGCGCGCAAGCAGTCGAGAAGTGTAGAGTCTCTACCTCATCATCATCCGTTTGGTAGAAAGCTCTGCATATCCATTTTATTAAATCACGATCATTAATGTTGAAAGTGTCGAGTTTCAAATATTTGCTAGCCTCTGTATTTTCGAAAAACTTCATGAGCTCTTTGCTTTTCTCTTCAATGATGTGTTTCTGGTATTTGCCAATCTTTGCCTTGGGAAGAATGTCGATTTCAATGTCCAATTGTCTCTGTTGTCCCG